>Ga0105359_10002524_pt1 | contig 15163 bp, 10 predicted proteins | sample GOMGulsemesocosm_6_FD_83659 | JGI IMG/M metagenome (GOLD analysis project Ga0105359, IMG submission 83659) | Methane-oxidizing microbial communities from mesocosms in the Gulf of Mexico - GOM8C Gulf of Mexico | ecosystem: Environmental > Aquatic > Marine > Cold seeps | place: Gulf of Mexico...
ACTAACACATGGGACAATTACAATGCTTATGGAGCCTATAGTGATCAAGGGATTTACGACGGACAGACAGGATATGCAAATAGTAAAGTACCCGTATTGGATTTACAATGGGAACGTTCAACTACTTTAAACTTCGGATTGGATTTAGGATTATTTGATAATAGAGTAACTATCTTGGCCGATTATTTTGTACGTGATGTATATGACAAAATTGCAGGATTAACATTGCCTTATTACACAGGATTCTCAAGTATTAAAACCAACAATGGGATTTTAAGAAACAAAGGATACGAACTCCAATTAAATGCAGAGGCAATTAGATCTCAAAACATCTCTTGGAATATCGGAGCTACTTTGTACAGCATAAAAAATTATGTCGTTGAATTACCAGATAATGACAATGAAAATAACAGACAAGGTGGTACAGAAATTTACGATCCTGCAACAGGAGGAACTAAATGGGTAGATGCTTACCAAGAAGGAATGCAAGTAGGTGTGTATGACGTAGTGGCTTATATTCATGATTATGTATACGCTGATCAAGCTGCAGTGGACGAACATGCAGATCGTTATGACGATGTTGCAAAAAATCACACCACACGTTTCCCTGGAGATGTAGCATGGAAAGATTTAAATGGAGATAACATCATTGATAAATTAGACCGTAAAGTAATTGGGAGCGAAAGACCAGATTTCTCTGGTGGATTCACCTCTAACTTACGCTATAAAGATTTCGGATTGTTTGTAAAAACAGATTTTGCTGTTGGACATTTAATCAGAAATAATATGCGTGAAAAAGGACTAGCACAAACTCAAGGAAACTTAAATGCTTTTACTGAGTTATTAGACTCTTGGACACCCGAGAACACCATTACAGATGTACCACGTATGACATTTACAGATCCGCAAAAGAATTTTAATAGAGGAAGTAGTGCTATGTGGGAAAAAGGAGATTATTTAGCCTTGAGAGAAGTTACTTTAAGCTACGACTTACCTAAAGGAACTATAAAAAGCATCAACGGATTGAGATTGTACTTTACAGGAAGTAATCTTGCATACTTCACAAAATATAGTGGAGATACACCAGAAAAAGGAGGGTTCCAAGGAGGTAAATTCCCAACTCCAGTTACTTATACAGTAGGGCTTAACATAACATTATAATTAGAGACACATTATGAAAAAATATTCTATACTAATAGCATTGCTAGCTATATTCAGCTTTAGTGCTTGTGAAGACGCAATAGACTTAGTTCCAAGAAGTGAACTAACAGCCAATGGTTTTTGGGACTCTGAAGATGGAGCCAAAGCTGCACATATTGGTATTTACTCGAATTTAAGATCTCAGGCAGGTGACTTTTGGAGTTTTGGAGAACTAAGAAGTGATTTATGGGGTGGTTATACACTTGAAACCCCATCTAACTTAGGTTTTATAGAAAGTGACTTTTCTGCAAATTCCGCCCCTTATGGAGGATGGGCTGGATTTTATATCTACATCCACAGAATAAATGACTTTATTGTGAACGTTCCTAACATAGCGTTTATCAATGAAGCAGAAAAAGCGCATTTAATGGGACAAGCACATGCCATCAGAGCATTTTACTACTTCCATTTAGCTAAAACATGGGGAGATGTACCTGTAATTCTTGAGCCTATGGCTGATTTTGATCCAGAAGGATTAAGTACTCCTAGAGTTGCTGTTACTGAAGTTTTAGACATCGTTAAATCTGATATCGAAGCATCGTTAACCTACTTTGGATCGGACGAAGATCTTTATAAAGGTAAAAACATTTACTGGAGTAAAGCAGCGTCTCAAATGCTAAAAGCTGAGGTGCATTTATGGACAGGTAAACTATATGGTGGTGGCGCTGCAGATTATACAACTGCTAAAAACACCTTAGAAGCAATCCAAGGATTTATTTTAGAAGATAGTTTTGACGGCATGTTCTCTGATGAAAACAACGATGAGTTTATCTTTGCTTTTGACTATAAAGAAGACCAAGCATCTAATATATTTAATAGTTTTACAGGACGTGGTACTGAAGTTCACCCATTATATGATGGCGCAGGAAACAGCATGTCTACTTTCGTTACCAACGGAGCGAGTAGATATGGCCCTACAGAAAAGTTATTATTAATCACAGATGATATACTAGACACACGTAGAGATGCGACCTTTACTAGAATGTATTCGGATGATAATGCAGAAGCTGGATACCCAACCTATGACCCTGCAACTTATCAAGCTTCCTTGTTGAATAAATTTATGGGACATGTAAATGGTGGTGGATCGAGAATTATGGATAACAACGTGCCTATGTACCGTTATGCTGATGCTATTTTATTACAAGCAGAAGCTATGAATAACTTAGGAGAAGATCCATCAGGGATGATCAATTTAATTCGTGAAAGAGCTTATGGTGAAAACTATGATGTTGCTGTACACGGATATGTGAACGCATCTCAAACAGAAAACACCAATGCAATCCTAGAAGAACGAATGAAAGAATTTGTTGGAGAAGGTAAAAGATGGTACGATTTACGTAGAGCAGGAGACCAGTTTGTTTTTGATAATGTAGAATACATTTCAGAAGGATACAAACTATTACTTCCTATTACATCTGATATGATCGGAAGAAATCCATTGTTAGAACAAACAGCTGGATACTAAAATATTTATTTGAGTTAATGTTTTGAAGGGGCTATCATATTTTTGATAGCCCCTTTTTTATGTTCACTTGTTGGATTATTTATTTGGGTTTAATAATATGCTCAGCTTCTTTGAAAACCCTATCAGTTCCGAAAACCGATGCCATAACCTCCGTATTTAGAGAAGTTACGATGAACGGCGGTCCTTTGTAAAAGTAACACAACTAGTAGTTAATTTAGTTCCTATTCTAGTATGGTAAAACTACAAGATGGACCTGTTTAAAGAATGTACGAAAAGTAAGAAAGCTCCCTAATTACTTTCATTAGATTTAACCTGAATGATTTGAATTAACAACAACATTTGAACTAGAAAATCCCATTGAAATTATTATCAATGGGCTTTTTTTATTTTGATTTTATTATAAGTTTCCAACGTTCATATGTCACTTTTTTATCCAGTTCTTTTTTAGGATGGATATTGTAATTAATGTCCGTTTTTTGTTGTTTCTGTAACAATATATAACTCAATTCATTTTCATAATAATACAGCTTCCCATTTAGAATGCTTTTATTTAAATCAACAGGTATTTCCATGTTTAATTTGTTCACTATTTGTTCAGACCAAACTGACAAGCTTGCAAGTGCAGCCTGAAACTCCGCTGGATTTTTAATATTTAATACAATTTGGACTTCGTTTATAAACTCTTTTTCTTTTCCTATCAAAATAATTCCGATATCGTTTTGAAATCCATTCTTTGAATACTTACCAAATTGTTGTATTGCCGTACTCGAACCCCACATTTCACTTCCATCATGGTAGGTTAATTTTTCCCACTCATTAAAACTTAATTCACTATTATCCGAAAGTATTTTTAGTAAACTAGCTACTTCTTCAAAACTTTTAATCTGAGGAGGATTCTTGTAGGCGGTTAAAACAGCTTGTTGAATTCTTTTTTCAGTTTCACTATCAGTACAAGCTCCTAAAAGCATCCCAATTAACAGGAAAAACAGTAATTTTCTCATAATTTTATTTATTATAGTATTGGCGTAATCAATACACAATCGATATGACTCCTAATTCTATTTCGCCATTCCCAATTGGTCAATAACCTGTTGTTCGTTTTTGCCAAGAGAAAAGCTCAAATCAGTCCATGCAGTTCCCTCCATTCCTTTAAGGACGATGGCATCTTCTGTTTTAGTAATTGTAAATAGGTAATCTGCTAGTTTTGGGTCTTTGTCCTTTGAAACGCTTTGTAGGCTAGTCATTCCGTATTCATCAATGGCTTGTGGATGCTTCATAGGAATAGCAAAGGCCAAATCTATCCAAGCACTTCCGGCTTGGCTTTTCATTTTAATTCCATCCTCCGTTTTTTGTAGTACTATTTTAAAGGGCTTAACATCCTTTGATTTTTTTTCTTGACTTTTTCCTTCAGCACAGGCTGTTAAAACTAGTACAGCAATAGCCATACTCATTATTTGTGTTTTAAAATTTCTCTTTGTTTTCATGATAAATTAAATTTTTATTGAGGAAGTATTAAGGGGTCACAAACAAATGTTATACATAATACCTATCAAATATAATAATAATAATAATCAGAACAACAATCTTATTTATTTAGATTTTAATCCATTAGCAAAAAAACTCTAATCTACCCTTACGTTCACCCACTCAATTAACAGCCCGTTAGCATCCAACCTTCGTGAAGCTGCTCTAAATCTAGCATAAGAGATTCCGTGAATACTTTTATTTTTTAAATAAAGGACTACATCACTTTTAACACCATTTATAAATACTTCACATCCTTGTTTCTTTTTATCAGTGGTCTGTGTCCATTTAAATCCTAGGGTAGTCCACACTTCTTTTTCAAGTGTAGTTTTAGCTGTTATTTTTCCAGAAACAGGAATCATTAAGCTAAACATGGCTGTTTCCGTTCCTTGGTTGTCTATGGGTTGAAACCAACGGTCGTTTAAAGAAATTGAAGTTCCTTTGAATCCTTTTTTCAATAGAATTCTGGTTTCAAAATAACCTGAGTTGCCGGCTTTAAAGTTCCAAACAGCTCCATCTCTTTGGCTATACACCGTGGTATCATTCAAGCGTTTTATTTGTAGTACTTTTTTTGTAGCATCATCGGGGTGAGGGATCATAACGGCTCCTGGTTTTCGGTCGTAATTATAATGGTAAAACCGTTTGTAAACCGCAGGTCTTTTCATAATTTTCTGACGGCTCCATTGTTCCAATCCATTTTCAAAATTATCAGATCTTTCGTTGCTTGTAATCCATTTCGGATCTACTAGCATAAAGGAACGATGCCCTCCTGCCTGACCACAGGCCACGAGGATATTTCCTTCAGGGGTTTCTACCACTTTAGACTCGTTCAATCCCTTATCGCCCGGATGATTTACAAAAAGTGAATCCCGTAGCTTGTCCAATTGCAACTCTCTAAACCCTTTCCATGTTTGTGCATCATCATCAGAAATGGCCATATGCAATACTTCCCTTCCTGTAAAATTCCATTGGTCGTTGGTTACTTCTGGACGCAAGGCTTTGGCATTGTTCCAAACCAATACTAATTGTTTGTTTTTTAATCTTTTCAAAGTCAACCAAGAGTTATCCCCACAGTATAAATCCGTCTGTTCTGGAGCCTGCCAAGTAGCACCTTTATCTTTAGAAATAGACTTCCAAATATTAAAATTAGAATTCCGTATAAACATTAAAATATCACCATTAGACAGTTCAGCAAAAGTAGGTTCCACTGCCCCTGTTTGCCATATATTTGGAATGGTATTCGGCACATTTACTCTATGAGATGCCAGCCAAGTTTTTCCGTCATCATCCGAATAAAAAGCACCTGCTCCTAGCCCTCCACCATGAAAACCACTAATCACTCTTTTCCCTTTTTGATGGTCTATCCATAAGGAATTTCCATACCCAATGGTATTTATAAACGATGTATCAGGAAGTGCCATGCGTTGAAAACTCCAATCCTTCCAATTATTATCAGAACGCGCACAGCCCATCCCGTTTTTTCGGTCGATATAAAAGAGCATAATTTCTCCAGAAACAGGACTTATCGTTGCAAAACTCTGCGCTACTTTCCCTGGGGTATTTACCAATAATTGCTCTTTGGACCAACTACGACCTTCATCCTCCGAAAGCATGTAAAATACTTTGGTGCTAAAACCTCCATGATCCCAATCACCTTTTCTATAGATAAAAACTATTTTATTGTCTTTTGTTTTTAAAAGTGAGGTACCTTCACTAGATACAGGTTCGCCCAAATATTCAGGAGGTGACACTTTTGTGTTTTGAGCATTTAAACTCGCCATATTATTCAATAGCAGAAAACTAACAATTATAATTCTATACAACATACTTTTTATTTTAATAATTTATCAATGGATATAAATAACAACTACAACACCGGACTAATCTTTACATACTCAAACCGTGTCGTTCTATTTTTATCCCTTCCTTTACCTACCTCCCCAACAATCAGAATACTCAAATAATCATCTTTAGAAAGGCTAAAAGGTTTAGAGTAAATCTGCCCAGAACTAGAATAACCTACATTAAAATAATCCCTACCTACCACGGCATCTTTAAATGTCGCTTTTTGCTTGTTGATAGTTCCTAACACCACCCCTAAATTATAAGTTTCCTTGGCATCGGAACGGGTTCTGATACTACAATAACCTTCAAATTTATACTGGGTTTTTGTATTATTACTTAATTGATTTTTATTGATTACAATAATTCCAACCCCACGGGTATCTTTTCCGTCTCCCACTTCTAACATCGGAATTAAGGGCTGGTATCTAAAGCTAAAGTCACCTGCTTTTTCCTTGTAGCCATAGTATTTAATCGCAGGTTCAAAATCTGGAAAAACCTCTTTAGAATTATGCGGATAAATAGCCACTTTATCACGGACTAATAAACCAGGGCTCAAGGTCTGTTCTCTCCCCTCTTTATTTACACCAAGTACTTCTTTTGCAATGCTAACTATGGTATTGTTCGGATAGTCAATTCCGCTAACAGAACCTTTCGGCTCTAGGGGCATACTTTGACTAAAATCAATCAGAAACTCGGAAACGATGGTAAACGTCATTGTTTGAGACAGCTTGTTGTTATCCTTGTCTACCGCCGAAATATGTCTTTCAACTTTCGCAATTCCTAGTTTTCGTGTCTCAATTTCAACAGTTCCCTCTTTAGTAAGCTTCCATGATTTCAGCACATCTTTTCCATACACCGTTTGATAATCGATCTTTACCTCATACAGTTTTTTGATCACATTGTTCTGAGCATCTCGAAACTCTGGAAATGGAAAAGCAATTATTTTCAACTCATTACACGTAGTGTACACTAGTTGAGTTTCCGTATCAGTACTTCCTTTGGTTGCACAAGAAAAACAAAGTATTCCTAAAAATAATAGTAGTATATTTTTCATCTTAAAGTGCTTTTTTACTGTTGATTTCTATGGTATCGAATTCCGTTAGATCGATAGGATTTCCTAGGATACTTTTAGTTGCTGGGTTCCAGTTGGGGTTTTGGATATAGTCTTTTTGTAAAGGCACTCCCCTGTCTAGCATCCAGGCATTGGCTTCTGCTCTCATTTTCTTAAAAACCTCAGGGTTTTCCACTGCAACGCTAAGGGTTTCTCCAATTTTAAGATCATATAAATAAGCAATATTATACTCAAAAAGCTCCATGTATTTCCAACGCTCATTATACACGGTAATTCCAGGAACCATTTCAAAATGCTTGTTTACCTGTCCTCCATGTCCGGTAGGCACATAGCTTCCTTGGTACATATAAATATTTCGTTCTTCTAGTCCTGTTCTGTCATTATTAATCAACAAAGGTAATAAGCTTTTTCCGTCCAATGATTGGTCTACCGAGGCCACACCTCCTGCATCCATTAAGGTTGGGTAAATATCAATTCCTGTCACCACAATATCATCAATCACTTGTGCTTTTATTTTTTTAGGATAATACACAAAGAAAGGTACTCGAATTCCATTTTCAAAAGCGGTTCCTTTGCTTCCTCTCAGTGGGTAGGCTTTGGTAATTTTATGTCCTCCATTGTCTCCTGTAAATACAATCATCGTATTGTCCAATAAATCATTCGACTCCAATGTCGCGATAATGCGTTCCACACTATCATCCACTGCTTTTATCATCGCCGCATATTTGGCATTATTATGTCCTTTTGTCTTTACTCTATCCTTAAAAAAGTCGATGCGTTCTTTGGTGGCTTGAAATGGAGAATGCACGTTATAATACCAAAGATTTAAGTAAAAAGGTTCACTTCGGTCATAGGTATCAATATACCCCACTAGGGCATCGGTTAGTTTATCGGTTAGGTATTCTCCTTTTTCTACGATAAAATCATTCAAATTAAAATAACCAAAATAACCGCCTTTGGGTACTCCTTGTGGCGACCCTTGATCGCCTCCTGCAAAGTTTTTTTCAAAACCATAATGCAGCGGACCTCTAACTCCAGCTCCAAATTTCCCCGCATGTACGGTTTCGTAGTTGTTTGCTTGTAACATTTGAGGAATAGTCGTGGTGTTTTTATCACAGGAATCATGGTTTACCCATGGGTACAAGCGTACATTATCGCCCTTTCTATCCGCAATTCTAGAAATGGTAGTAATCAAGGCATGTGCTTTGGTTCTACTCGCATCTTGCCCCGTCAAACAGGCAATTCTACTGGGTGTACAAATAGGTGCAGGTGCATAACCTCTTGTAAAAACAGCTGCTTCACTTGCTAATTTATCAATAGCAGGTGTATGGTAAAAATTATTGTCTTTATAGGCAGCTGTAGGTTTTCCAAAATAATCATAGCCTTGCATATAATGCACATCCTTCCATCCTAAATCATCTACATTTATAAAAATGATATTGGGTTTTTCAGAGAGTTTAGCAGGGGTAGCTTTTGTACTAATACCTCCTGCTTTCTTAAGCGTTAAACTTGCTTTTTCTCTACTTGGGGAACATACATTCAAAACAAAAACCGCTTGTAATAATAGTAATACCATCCAAATAAATTTCTTTTCGTATAGTTTTTTCATGGTTTAAAAATGTTATTTAATTCCTTCTGTTTTAATTTGATGAATTAATTATGGTTGACTTTTCAGTGGTCATAGGCTTTAATTGAATCCCCTGCCTTTCCGGAGTCCATTGCTTTAAACTATCTATTTTAGATTGGTATTTTGGATCGTTTGCTAAATTGTACCATTGAGCAAAATCTGCTTCCCGATCATATAATTCTTGGCCACCATCCTTATATTCTATATAGGTCCAACGGCTATCGTGTACCGCATTATTTCCAATTTCATGTACCGTAACTGATGGTCTTTTTTCAGTCGCTGGATCTTCTAATTGTGGACGTAAAGACAGTCCGTCTAAGGTATGTTCAGGCGCAGGTAAATCACATAGATCTATTAGCGTAGGATAAATATCTAACAAGTTCACTGCTTGCCTAGAAACTACATTTTTTTTAGTGACTCCTGGTGCTTTTATGGTAAACAAAATACGGGTAGAACGCTGCCATAACGAACGTTTTGCAAAGCGATTTTTCTCCCCAAACTGATAGCCATGATCACTCCAAAAAACCAAGATTGTATTGTCAGCGTAGGCACTCTTTTCAAAAGCTTCCATAAAATGCCCCATTAAGGCATCTACATAACTAATGGAAGCCAAATAAGCACGTAATGCATTTTTTAATTCGCCACTATCTACCACCATTTGAAATTTAGCATCTTTGCCTGATTTCATATATTTTCGAGCTCCCTCTGGTAAGTCATTTAGATCCCATTCTGGGGCTTCTGGTAATTTCACACTGTCTAAGGGAATGGCATCGAAATATTTTTTAGGGGCATAAAAAGGCAAATGTGGATGAAATAAACCCAAGGTCAGAAAAAATGGTTTGTCGTGTTTTTCTGCTAAGAAATCCATGGCCCATTTGGTCGTCTTCCCATCACCCATATCAAAATCGTCACAGAAAAACGGTCCCCAATCCCAACTTCCATTAGGATGACTCGGCATATCTGAAAACCATTCTCTATCGTTGATTCCTAATTTTTTAACATGTTCTTTTTGTTTATACTTTTCTATTTCTAACGGGAAGTATTCGTCCCATTGATGCAATGGATTGTACAATTCAGGAATGGTTTCGTGATAGGTTTTTCCGCCACCTACTACGGTATAGCCATTCTTTTTAAACCACAGCGGCAAAGTGTTTAGCTCCGGCCAACGCAATTTCCAAACCCCCGATTTATTACGCGCATTGTTTACAATTCCAGTCCTCGCAGGACTCATTCCTGTAAAAATCGCAGTTCGAGAAGGATTGCAAAGTGGTGCTGCACAATAGGCATTGGTAAACAAAGTTCCCTGCCCCGCCATATTGTCCAGGTTTGGCGTTTCAATATTTTGAAAATCATTTAAACAAGACACCCAATCATTCATGTCATCCACACAAATCATAATGACATTTGGTTTGGTTTCTGGGGAGCAACTACTTGTTATTATTCCCATAAAAAGGAGTGATAACAATATTTTTATTTTTGATATGATGGACATGTTATTTCGTTGTTTATTGATTAAAAAACTTTCATTAAACTATTTGGTTCCGGATATCATTCCGGCAATTATAGATTTTTCCTCGTGCCTCGTGAGAAATCTCATACCGTAATATGGAGATTTCTCCTCGTTCCTCAGCGAAATGACATTGCAATTCTATTTATCAAATCAAGACATCCTAATTACTCCATAAAATACTCAGGATACTTCCACTTAAAATTCTTATCTCTATTGTACTTCAATGTTGGATATTTCTCTTTTATGTCTTTAATTTCTTGATTAAATAATTCCAACTTTTTAGGATCAGCAAAAGGATCATTTGTTGTTGTTTGCCATTCTTCCAATACATTCACCAAATGACTCAACTCCGTTGCATAGGTTTTATCTTCTGATAGATTCACAAATTCTAACGGATCGTTCTCTAAGTCATACAATTCATATTTAGGAGGGTTCTCCCATGTTTTATACGCATTTGAAACAATCTCGCCAGCTGCAACTGCCTCACTTCTTTCCGTACCACCAGCAAAATGAGCATTTGCATGTGCGTCATAAATAGCTACTTTTGGATTGGTTTCTTCATAAAGTATATTATGAATCAATTTAAAACGTTTCCCACGTACACTACGTCTTGGGTAGTAGAATTGTACCGCAGAACCAACTCCTCCAGCAAAAATATAATCGCGATTGTTAGTTTCTTTTTCACCAGACACTAAAGATGCCATGGAGATTCCAGGTAAGTTCTTTGGAGTTTCTATGTTTGCATATTCCAAAATAGTAGGCACTAAATCTACAGAACTTACCAAAGCATCTGTACGTTGCCCTTTTACATCAATCAACGGATTTTTAATAATCATTGGCACCTGTAAAGCAGCCTCGTAATTACTACATTTTCCACGTGAGAATTGTGCCCCATGATCCCCTAAATATATAATGATGGTATTGTCAGTTTTCCCTGTTTTCTCCAAGGTCTCCAACAGCATAGCCACAGATTCATCCAAACGATTCATACAATTGTAATAATTAGCCGTAAAGGCACGTAAGCGTTCACTGTCCGCCCCCACAAACGGCAATGGACCATCAATATCTGTCCCATCCATTGGATTTTTAGGCATTCCCTCTACTTGCTTTTGTACTGGGTAATGGGCATCTGGGAAATTGACCATCAAAAAGAAAGGTTTGTCTGTTCCATTGATAAACTTTCCAGCATTTTCGGCATATTTTGGTAAGTTTTTCTTAGCAAAATTGGAACCTTTAATCGCTCTAAAATCAAAAGGAATGGCCGATTCTGGGTTGACATGAATTTTACCAATACATCCGGTATCATAACCCGCTTCTTTCAAGTATACAGGTAAAGTTTTAAAACTTTCATACATGCGATACTTATGCGTTGCCAATCCTATTTGACCATTCTGATGGGGATATAAACCTGTAAAAATAGTCCCTCTTGAAGGACTACATACCGAATAGGTTACGAAAGCTTTTTCAAACAAAGTCCCTTCGGTTGCCAATTTATCCAAGGCAGGTGTTGTTACTTCTTTTACTCCGTAACAACCTAGATCAGGGCCATTATCTTCTGATACAATTAACAAGATATTAGGTGGAGTTTGTTTTTTTTCAACCTGTTTACAGTTAGAAAAAACTAGCATACTGAATGCTAGTAAAACATAAAAATAGTTATTCATGAGGATTATTTAAGGTGTATGTATGGCGCTTCATCCATCACACTTTGGTGACTTTTAAGCAGTTGTTTTTTTAATTTTTTAAATACTCGAGGGTTTTCTTTTGATACATCTGTATCCTGATGTAGGTCTTCTTTCAAATTATACAATTGGAAATCGACCAAAGTAGCTTCTTTTATCACAGCCACTTCTTTTGGAGAAAAGCGTCCTCTTTTATGAAAATCTCCCACAGACCAATTGGCTGTAAGCACCCAATCACCAGAGCGAACCAAGGATTGTGGTCCTCCCCAAGGGTCATAAAAGTGAAAGTTCAAGGGCTGCTTACGCTTCATTTTTTTCTGCTTGAAAATAGGAGAAAAATCGGCGCCATCTATCGCCCTATCTTTTGGAGCATCAACTCCTGCAATGCTACATATCGTTGGCAAAAAATCTACATTTCCGACAGGTGTATGGTTTATTTGATTTGGTGTAATGGTACCTTTCCATCGTACAATACCCGGAACACGAATTCCACCTTCGAACATATGTCTCTTATATCCTTTTAAAGGTCCTGCAGAACCATGCGATTTATTAAAATATCCTTTTGGTGTGTACTGAGCAGGTCCATTATCCGACGTAAAAATAACCAAGGTATTTTCTGACAATTGCAACGAATCCAAGGTTTTCAAAATACGTCCTACTGCAGTATCTAAATTGGAAACATTGGCGTAATACTCCGCTTTATTTCCATGTTCTTTATATGATTCCACTAATTTTTCAGGTGACATAATAGGCTCATGCGGCTCTAAAAAACAGATATACTGGAAGAAAGGAGCGGCTGATTTTCTAACATTCTCTAACCAATGTATCGCTTCATCGGCGACCACATCACAGGCAAAACCATCTGTTTTCTTTGGCTCCCCATTTAGGAAAAAGCCTTCCGGATCTTTGTGTTTCAAACTGTACTGGCACCCAAACCAATAATCAAACCCATGATCATTGGGTTGTGGCTGTGCCGTCGTATTGAATTTACCATTCAAATGCCATTTCCCTATACTACTAGTTTGATAGCCTTTCTTTTTTAATAATTGAGCAATGGTGATTTCTTTTTTAGGCAAATACATGGTAGAATCTGGTGCAATCCAATCGTACACCCCTGTCCTATAGGGAGCTCTACCTGTTAATAATCCAGCCCTAGAAGGTGAACACATTGGAGAAGAAGCATAAGCATTGGTTAATTTAATTCCTTCTGATGCCATTTTATTAAGGTTTGGGGTTTTGATAATTTTATTATCATAACAACCTAAATCACCATAGCCAAGATCATCTGCTACTATTACAATAACATTCGGTGTATTCTGGGCCATCAATGAAACCTGAAACAGGAATAAAAGTACACTCCATTTAAAAAAAAAGTTCATAATCTATCTGAATTAATTCGATTCAATTTTACAGTCAAAAAGAGGGTTTCCTTCACAGTCTTCTCATAGTACCATAAGAATTACTAAAAGAAAAATGGATTAAAACCACCATTTAATAAATGAAAGAGAATGTATTGCAACACTCTCTTTCAAATACTTTAGATTATTAAAAAAACAATCCAAATTATCATGTTATCCAACCCAATAGGTTTTGGAGGCTCTAAAATTCTTCAGTTTTCAATCTTCCTAAAAATTTATTATTTCAAGATTCCTTCAAAAAACAGGAACGTTTCAACTCTTAAAAAACGTTTCTAAAATCCTTTATGTATAACATAAATCAAAATTAGTATAATTATTAGAATTATCCTAAAAAAATGTACAATTAACGCTTACAAACACTAAGCCTTAGTATACAGTCATTTATTAAATAAATAAAACCTTCTTTTAAAATCAAAATAATGCGTATTCATTAAAATTTAACAGAAGCACCTTGTAATAATATTAGGTTAACATGCAAAATTTCTGTAATTTTGACGATATGTTATACATAAAACTAATAACATATATAGGAGCAAACAATACTACTTAAAGTACCTTATCATATACTTTAGATAGATAAAAAACAGACAAATAGCACATGAAAAACACCGCAAGACCATACATATTACAAGAAACCAATTGGAAATCTGTAAAAGAAGAAAATTACAAAGTAGCTATTTTACCTTGGGGAGCTACAGAGGCTCATAATTATCACCTTCCTTATGGGACAGACAATATCCAAGCAGAGCATGTAGCTATTGAAGCAGCAAAATTAGCGTGGAAAAAAGGAGCAAAACCTATTGTGCTTCCAACCATTGCCTATGGTGTAAATACAGGACAAATGGACGTTTCTTTATGTATGAATATGAACCCAAGTACACAACATGCCATCATTAGAGATATCGTTCAGGTACTAGACCATCAGAACATTCACAAATTAGCCATCGTAAACGCTCATGGAGGAAATAATTTCAAGCAGATCATCCGAGAATTGAGTTTGGAATTCCCTAACGTTTTTATTTGTTCTCTTAACTGGTGGACGATTACAGATACTTCCAAGTATTTTGATGAACCAGGAGACCATGCAGGAGAATTAGAAACTGCAGTAATGATGCATTTAACTCCTGAATTAGTACTTCCTCTGGAAGAAGCTGGAGATGCCAAATCCAAATCATTTAAAATAAAAGGACTCAAACAAGGATGGGTAACTGCGCAAAGAGAATGGACAAAAATAACCGAAGATACTGGTGTAGGAAATCCAAAAATGGCAACCGCTGCAAAAGGGGTGAAGTTTTTAGAAGTAGTCATTGATATGATTGGTGGTTTCTTTGAAGAATTACACCACGCTGATTTGAATGACATGTATGAATAATGACTGGTGACAAAAGATAAATATTTAAAATAATAAGTAAACTTATATACAATGAAAAAAATAACACTAATACTCTTAATGGCTTGTACTGTTGGAGTATTTGCTCAAAAAGGAACGCACAAGATTGCAAAAGGCGTAAAACAATACGAGGATTTGTTCAATGCAACTGATAATGATGACATTGCTTGTTATAGAATTCCTGCCATTGTAACTGCTCCTAATGGAGATTTAATTGCTGCTATTGACGAGCGAGTACCGTCTTGTGGTGATTTAAAATGGAGTAAAGACATCAATATCGTTATTCGAAGAAGCAGTAATAATGGAAAAAAATGGTCTGAAATTGAAACAGTAATTGATTTCCCTTTAGGAAAATCAGCTTCGGATCCATCCATGATCGTAGATTTCGAAACCAACGAAATTTTTATGTTCTACAACTACATGAACT
>Ga0105359_10002533_pt1 | contig 15142 bp, 12 predicted proteins | sample GOMGulsemesocosm_6_FD_83659 | JGI IMG/M metagenome (GOLD analysis project Ga0105359, IMG submission 83659) | Methane-oxidizing microbial communities from mesocosms in the Gulf of Mexico - GOM8C Gulf of Mexico | ecosystem: Environmental > Aquatic > Marine > Cold seeps | place: Gulf of Mexico...
TGACATAAATAAGGGTATTGGCTGTACCTAAATCGATAGATAAATCGTTAGAAAACATACCGCGTAATTTTTTAAACATAAGCTCGAAATGTCCTGTAAAAATGCGAGTTAATCGGTAACTTGAATAGTTTGCTGATAATTGATCGAACAATCATACCTTAGTATTCATAAAGATGCGAAGCACAATTGTTAATTAGTGATTTCACGATGATAAATAATTCTATCGTTACCCCGGTAAAGCCCAAAGGTGGCTACCGCGGTTGGATTTTCATTGAAGTTTTTGACTTCTACACCATTCCAATCCCAGTCGTATTTAAGCCAAGTCGCAATATCATATTCAACATTGATGGTACCTAAATTGCCATTACCTGGGGCTGTTAATATCATCGCACGTGTTTCACCCAACGGTTGTTCATCATTAAAGTATCCGGAAGCTGAATTCACGCCGGATAAATTAGCATTCAATGTTCCCGACGATAGCGCTAAATTTCCGCTATTAAAGCGAGTACAGCTATCTAAGCCATTGACAACATAAATACCATCGGGATTTAGATATTCAATGGTTAAGTGTAATGGGAGGTTAACCAGCTCTGGTCCGAAACTATTCGCTAAAACAGCACGGCTAAAACGTACTTCTTTACTGCTAGGACCTAACGTAAAAACAGTATCACTGGCAGTTCCGGTATCTCCATTCGCATCAGCATCATCAGCAATAACGCCATCGCTATCGGTGACACTGGCAAGACTTAAATGGATATCACTAACAAAAGGACTAACTTCAGAGTTTTGCTCGTGGCTATAAATAAAATTATCGCTGTCGCTGTATTCATAGCTCAAGACCCCACCCGTTTCTGTTAGCACTCCGTCAAATAAATTTGATAGCAGCTTAACCTTATAAACGCCATCAACGCCGAGTTGCTGTTGGTCTGCTATTGGCGCATCAACTAAGGTGCCACTACCATCATCTAACTGAAAACGCGTAATTCCGCTATTAGTGAGTTTATTAAAGTCACCGGTATAATTACTGGTGTGGTCATTTTGTTTTGACTGAGGAGTAATGCTAATTTTAGGTTGCTGTAAATATTGTAAAACACCTTGAGCACTATTGTTGAGACTCACTTGGCCGACATAAGCAAAAGGCATATCAGCATCAACACCATCACACACGGCTGCTAAGCTCCCTGCTCTATCAAGGGTAAGTTCAAAGTGATGGGGGAAAAATCGGCCAACATAAGGAACATAACCATTCACATTCTCGGTACCAAGATATTGATTATCATTGAGTGACGCTGACAAGCTTATAATGCCCACTTCATCGTAATTAATCGTGGTGTTACTGGCACTGCCGCCCATAAAGCCACTGAAGCTATTATTCGCTAAATTTCCGAGCGTGCCCGCTACCGGTAGTACTTGGCTATAATATAACAGCACTGCATCAGGTGATGATTCTTGGCCGAAATTAGCCGTTACCGCGTTATCAGATAGATCGGCATCGGTATCGGCAATGCCATCGCCTTTTTCACTTAATAAATAACTACCATCATCATCATCACTTTGCCATTGTACTGCCGTTAACGTCGTAGAGAAGTCTTCCCCTGCGGCAATAAATGCAGTACCTAAAGCTGTTTCAGCACTCGGATTACCTGCGACATCAATATAAAACCCCAGCGGCTTGACCACAAAAGTATTAGAGCTACCCAGCATATAATTGCCTGACGGGTTGCCATTATTATCAGGAATATTATAACGAGCATGTAGCTGCATTTGCCCAGCATCTGGGTAAGTTAAAATTATTTCTGCATTATTGTCACTGCTACTACCGAAATCTAAATTAACCGAACTGTAACTTAGCGAGCCACTGCCATCAACAGTACTAATAGCCGTAGTTGTGGTTAGGTTATTTATCGCCACTTGATTGCTGGCACAGGCAGCAGGGTTAACACACGTAGCTGCCATTTCAATCACAGTGTTCTCAATCAAGGCACTTTGACATGCCCCCGAAACAGGATTAGTTTCAATAGCCTCTACCGTAATAGTACTAGCGTTATAATCAATATTTGATGGTTTACCTGACAGTTGAGTGGGGATAACAGCGCCGGGTGTGTTGGTAGTAAATCGAAAACCGGTATCCGCAAAAGTAATATCACACTCTGTTGGACTACCATTAATACACTGATAATTTTCATCTAAGCTTAAGGTGGCAATACTTGGGCTGGTCACTTGCACAGTTGTATTAACACTACCTGACACCGTAATAGTACCTTGAGCAGCACCATTAATTGATAATTCAACATCAACATTATCGGTTGATAATTGGCTACAACTGCTATTAGCACAGGCCTTAATAGTAACGGTACTAGGCTCACAAGTGAGACCTTGCCCCGCAAGCGTATCAATTTCAAAATGATCGATAGCGGTAGTACATGGGTGCGTTTCATTTTTAATAGAAATAAGTTGCGAACTTGTTAATGCACTAGTATAAATTCTCACTTCATCGATATTGCCGGGAAATCTATTGGCTGTTTCACCGGAATTAGTTTCGCCACCAATTGAGGCAATACCAGCATCAAATTGCCAATTGCCGGTATAGGTGTTACTTATTCCACCACCTGTTACTGTTTGAGCCACACCATTGACGTAGATTTCTCGGGTTTTAGTGGCGCTATTATGTACCGCGGCAACAAAGGTCCAAACATCGGTATCAATAACCGCTGCGGTGGTATCAACAGAAATTGGGGTAACACCACGGGAATAAAAACGTAGTTTACCGCTACCTGGATCCCCTAAACTAAACGCATAGCCCTTGGTATTATTTTCATCATCAGCAAATATTCTAGAGCCCTGCTTTAACTTGGTAGGCTTGATCCAAGCAGTAATCGTGAAACTATCTTGATAGCCTTCATTAGTTATTGGTAAAGAAAAATGATCAGGTACGGCAATATAATCATTCTCGCCATCAAATTCACCATACCCACAAGTGCCGGGGTCTCCCGTTAACGCAGGTAAAACGGAATCAGTAGTCGCCCCATTTATAGCTTGAGCATGAAAACTGCCTATTTGATCTTTTACCTCACCGGCACTGCCTGACCAACTGTTTTCATCCAGACGCCACTGTGCATAAGGTGTTAAATTACAGTCAGCGCCCTTATCCATATCAGCCTGAATTTCAGCTTGGGATAACACATATTTATAAATACGTACTTCATCAAACTTGCCATTGGCAGACGTTCTTGAAGCGAGTGATTCATGATTATTTGTGGCGTAAATAGTGGCATTATCGCCAAACACAATATTACCTAAATCTTTGATTTGATTATTAGTGGTAATTGATTGAGAAATAACAGCATTACCATCAACATATAATTGAAAGCTATTTTGAGTAAAATCCCAGGTGGTGGTTATATAATACCAAGTGTCGGCTGAACGAACTGATGCCCCTGAAATACTCGGTTCATTTAGCTTAAAGTCAGCATCACTTTCATCTTCAAAAGCAAAACGCAATAAGCCGGTATTTAAAATTTCCAAAGCGAAATATTTATTACTTGCTGAAGTATTACTTGCCTGGGTAGCATCAAACAAGGTTCTTTCGCCAGTATTGCTAGAGCCATTGTCATAACCGCCTTTATTCCATGCAGTATTACTATTAAACCAAAAACTTATCGTCCCCTTTAACTTAACATCGTCATCAAGATCAATCATGCTATCGAAGGCGTGTTTAGTTTCAGTGCCGCCATTAGTGCCGTTACTATCAAAAGCTTGGCAATATTTCCCTTCTAAAAGTGGCACACCGCTAATATTGACACCATGGTTATCAAAACCACTGCTATCATCTATTTGGCTACTAAAATTGGTTTGTTCAAATTGATATAAGCCAATGGGTGATGAGTCCGCTTCTTCACAAGTTCGCGTTGAACCATCGTAATTAAGCCCTGCATTTTGATTATCATAAATAGCTGAAATGTCACCTAACTCAAGTGCTTGATCAAAAATCATTAATTCATCAATCAAACCTTCTGCCGCTTGTGATGAAGAAAATCCACCACCAACACTATCTTGCTCTTGACCAACGACAAGGCTTTCAATAGATACTGCTGCTGTTGGCTGGCTAACACAGCCGTGAGCGACTTTGTCAACAAAGACACAACTTTGATTACTGGCATGGGTCCACACAACATGATGCCATTGATTATCCGAAATAGAAGCCGTACTGATGGTGCCATCAGAATCATTATTCAAAAACGGCTTAAACTGAGTATGGCTTGGAAACCACATCAGCAGTTCATTATTGCTAGTGCTATTTGCTGCCGAGAGCAAACTTTGATTACCTGTTTTTAGGGATTTAGTCCATAGAGAAACACTAAAATTTGTTTTTCCCGACAAGACATCGCTATCGAGAATGGCATAATCACTAGTGCCCGAAGCTGATAAGTCAATCGCATTACAGACTTTACCTGTGCTTGGTTGTGAGTTTTTCGCTTGCCCATTTAAGCCTGCGACACTTTCTATTATTTCTCCCGCTTGATCATTATATTCCAATTCATCAAAAGAGTAATTCGCCACCAATTCAGGCTCAGGAATTGTTGGTGGCGGATTAGGACAAGTACGTGCTGAGCCATCATAATTTAAGCCGGCATTCTGATTGGTAAATATTTGTGTTACTTCTGTGGAGGAGATAGCCGCATCGAATATCATTAATTCATCAATAATTGCATCGGCCGCTTGCGAAGAAGAAAAGCCTCCTCCAACACTATCTTGCTCTTGCCCTAATACTAAGCTTGCTATAGACAGCGCACCTGTAGGTTGACTCACACAACCTTCTAATGAACCATCAATGTAGAGACAGCTTTGATTACCAGTGCGCGACCACACTAAGTGATGCCATTGGTTATCGGCGATAGATGAAGTGCTCAAGGTACCATTTTGAGAGTTATTTAGATAAGGTCTGAATTGACTACTCGACGGAAACCAAAAAATCAGCTCGTTGCCACTACCCGAAGTCGCCCCTGAAATAAAGCTTTGGTTACCGGTTTTAATGGTTTTAGTCCAAAGGGAAATAGTAAAGTCACTTTTCCCTGACAAAATAGCTTCGTCTAATAAGGCATAATTACTAGTACCTGTAGCAATTAAATCAATCGCATTACACACTTTCCCCGCCACCGGTTGAGCACTTTTTGCTTGGCCATTTAAACCGGCAATATTTTCAATTATTTCACCAGCAACATCATGATACTCACCCTCATCAAAATGATAACTTGCCGTTGGTATACTATCAGCATGCACGGTTGAAAAGGGACTAAAAAATATAAGCAAAGTTAAGACATAGCATACATAACGGCAATGACGGTACAGCATTATTTACAAACCTCTCGCTTCAACTTGTATGGTTCTGCTACTCACCACTATGCCTGTGCTTTGACTTTCTAAATTACTACTACCACATTCTCCGGTACTAGTTAGGCGGTAAAATGAAGTGCCATCAACAGGGTGAATAGCGTATAACTCACATTGAGTCGTCGCTGAACAATGGTAAAGTCCGGTAACATCTGCTCCCGTGGCAGAGAAGTCGTAACTCGCATTAGCATTACATTGAGATGCATTGGCATTAAGCGGGAAGAGCTTTTGTAGTTCGGCTTGCATAGCAGAGTTGGCGGCATTATACGCGCGCGTGCCTAGCACTTCTTGCGCAATAGCTTCGCTACTGGTAGAGAGTACATTCATTAAGGCACCACCAAGTAATGTTAAGACCACAATAATAAACAATGCAATCAGTAGCGAACTACCTTGCTGATTTGAAGAGAGTTTAGTTTTAGTGTTATAGAATAAAGACATTAATTGTTTATCACTAAGAGTAAAAGGCCTAAAATAATACTGACAATAAAGAAACGGTACCGTTATCCATCCGTTTATGCAACCTATGCGGTATCATCATTTAGCATTGAAAAAATAAAATAAACCAAAACGACTTGGCTAATAATTTTTTTAAAAGCTCACTACAAAATGCTTCTTTTAAGGGACATTGTTAATATGAACTTCATTATTAAATACATTTTCTTCACCACTCTGCTCAAAACTTAGCTGTACTTCAACGATGCCATTACGTTGTAATGTTGCTGGCGAAAAGGAAAATGAGCTACCAACTTCTGATGGTACGAGATATTCAGCCATTAAAATAGGATCTGAGTTCGGCATAACATAGTTGTTATTTGAAAGAGCATAACCTTCATAGCGATATAATTTATCGTCACGTAAACAGTAACTGACCGGACCTGAAAATAAATATAGTCGTTCGGTCGGCGAATCAGCACTAAAGTGAATATCACTGTTGGTATTAAGCGCTAACTGCCAAGTGTTTACTGTAATGAGATTAACACTGAGTAAAGGGAAAGTTGCGGCTATAGCCTGGTTATTATTCACATAAACATCATTGCTACTTAACGGATAAACAGTCAGCGTATCAGCACAAGGGGAGCTACATTGATAAGGATTACCGTCAATACCTTGAAACGGGATCACTGTTAGCTCAGATAGTGCTAATTCAGGCACCACCGGAATATCAATATATGTGGTACTCGCTTTAATAGGAACGAACTCTAGGCATTCAGTATTGCTATTTTCATTAATGCGAATACTGTTCGGCACGGCATTTCTCAGTTCTCGATTAAAGCGTTCAACGGCAAAACGAGCGTTGGCTAATAACTCAGTTCTTTCACTGGCATTAAGGTAGGTTTGAGTGGTTAACTTAATAAAGCCGGTAATGCCAACAGCCATTACCCCTAAAATAATAATCACCAGTATTAACTCAATTAAGGTAAAACCTTTTGTTAATTTCTCCTTTCCTTGGTGAGATAAAGCTGACGTTCCGGTATTTGATAACATTAAAAATTTGCCTTATAACTAGCAAATTCAAACGGGGTACCTAAAGGCGTAGTAATAGTAACCAAAATTAATTTCGCTGCGTTATTGGCTACGCCTAGCGTAGCGCCGTCGTAACTAACGTCAACATTAACTGTAAAGTTACTGTACCCTTGCGCTACATTTTGCTCATTGGCAGTAAGCTTTGCTTTATAACCATGAAAATCATCAACATCGTTATAACTACCACGTGAACTCTCACCTAGATCAGGTCCTAAATCAGCCGCTGATGTACAGTCATTACTACCATCGCCTGGTTCTCCGCAACGGATACGCCCGCCAGCCATGTCTGAATTTTGATCGTAGGCGCGTGCATTAATATCATTAAGTAAACTTTGTGCTAACTCTGCCGCTTTAACCTGTAATATTTGTTCAGCACTTTTTTGCTCGGTTGGGGCAATTAGGCTACCGATAATAGATAAAGAAATAGCCAGCACCACAATACCAATAATAATTTCAATTAAGGTAAAGCCTTTTTGCTGTATGGCATTGAACTTTATACTAAATAGCATGGATATAGCCTTCTGACTCTATTTTAATTTGTAATGTATCAATATTACTTCCAACGTTGCTTTCTACATTAATAGTACAACCCTCGGCACAGTTATTGGCAAGGCTAGCATTGGCAATAGGCCGTCCCATACTATCAAAAGTGACCGCACTTGGGTTTGTTAGCCCGTCAATGCTAAAGGATATTTGATATTTACTATCAACTTCCCCACCAGTTGTACCAGTCTCCCAATCGTTAGGGAAGATAGTCACCTCACAGCTGGTTCTATCGGGCACACCATAGCGAGCAATATTGTTAGTATTTTCAAAAACGATTTGATGGCAGAAAGGAGTACCAACGCTAACTGCATTAGGGTTAGTTTGTTGCATCGCCCGTTGCTGCGTTAAGCGTAATGCGGCAATAAGCTGTGTGCGATAGCTATGAACTTCGTAACTTACTGTACCATCAAAGCGCGGTACAATGTTAACCGCTAATACCCCAATGATGATAATAACGGTTACTAACTCTACTAAAGTAAAGCCTTGAGCTTTATTCATAAATGAGTAATCACTTTATTCGTGATGATAAGTATTAATACGTTAAACAAAAAAGGAGAGCCATAGCTCTCCTTCAATTTAATCAACTTGGTACTAAGCAGTTAAACTTATAAACAAGGTGATGTTTCAAGAATTAACGGTTGATCGCCGGCAACATCAGCCTCTCGATAATAAACAAAGCAATTTTGCTCTCCTGCTTCAGGTTCTGAAACTGGATCAGGAAAACTACCAGATAATCCTGTATCTGTACGAGAAACAACAATACCACTATTTCTTCTCTCAATTAAAAAATCTGCATCATCTAAATCGAGTAAGTCATCTTGCCAGTTAGCAAGAGCGTCATCATTGTTATCTCTTGGGTAGCCAAATCTGATAAAAACAGGTGTTCCATTTACATTCACTACATCAGCACCACCATCTTCGTTTTCGTTTCCTGCAATTAATGATTTAGAGTGCACTAACGTTACCGCTGATTGCATTGATGCTTCAATTGCTTGTAACGTAGCTGTTCTAGCATCATCTTGTAAATCAATAAACCTAGGTGCTGCGGTGGCGGCTAAAATACCTAAAATAACGATAACAACCACTAATTCAATTAACGTAAAACCTTGTTGGTTTTTTATTTTATTAATATTAACGTTTTTCATAATTACCCTATACTTGTATCAATGTTTAAATTTAATCTTTGATCAGATAATCAAAGAAACAGAATAGCTTTAAAACTAATTATTTATATTTATCACAACGGCACTGGTAGCATTGTTGTATGTGAAGTTATTACCAATTGCAGTGCTAGTAGGAGTCACAAACAAACCATCGATATCTTGATTAAGGGTTTCTCTTAAAAAGAACTGACATTGATTACTTGCTACATTAACAAAATAGTTAATCCCTAAACTATCATTATCAAGATCGGTAATAGTGGCACTAATGGTTGGCGGCTGAGAAAATATTCCCTGCCATACCTCGATACATTGAGTTGCAGTCATACTCACACCGGTTGCATTCGGGCTATTAGCCGCTAAACCTACCGGGTAACCAGGTCGTATTGTGGTCGAATTCGCTGGTGGGGTGGTTAGCGTTAATAAAGTACCGTCATAATTAATAACATTTTCATTACTGGTATCTTGTGGACGCCCTTCAGCTTCCCATTGTGCACGAGCTAAAGAGACTCCCGTGGCGAATCCACCCGCCATTCCTTCAATATTTGCCTGTTTAGCTTGCTCAGTAAGATCAATAAACTTAGGAATTGCTGTTACCGCTAAGAAACCTAAAATCACCACCACTATGACTAATTCAATTAAGGTAAAACCTGCTTGTTTTTTCATCTTACGCCCTTTACCACTACTGTGATTAATATTCATAACAATCCCCTAGATGTTATTCGATTGTAACAGTGATTTATTTACTAAGTCACTTATTTAACACTAAAACTATAAAAAAATACCACTTATTTAGCACCTTGACTACTTTCAACCATGCTTACCCTGCCATTAAGCCGATTGTAATCAAAATACCGACCATTAGGTAACACATATCGACACAACTTTTTTACGCCTTCATTAGGTTTTAATGTGTAGTTTCGTACTTCAATAGCACTAATGGTTTGCTTCATAAGATCTAGCGGCGTTTCCATTACTAATTGCCAGATTTCATCGCAAACGAGTAGTGACTTATCGACATCAACCCATCCCTTACCATTAACCGACACCAGCTGTTTTTCATTATTGCTAGTCACCAGCCGAATAACGCTTGGCTGTTTATCCATTAACCACTGCGCATGAATTGCTGATACTTTGGTAGTAAAACTTTGTGCTATCCGTTTAAAACCAGCATCACTAAAGTGCGTTTCTTGCTTGATAAAATAATGAATAAATATACTCATTAATATGCCAACCAGCGCAATAATGACGATAAATTCGGCTAGCGATTTTTCTCTTTTTTCACTTTGAGTCACCATTAGCCATAGACCTTATTTTTGCATGGCTGATGCCATATCCCACATCGGTGTAAATATACCGAGTGCTAATACCAGCACCATCACCGCGACTACTGCTAATAGTAAGGGCTCTATACGGGCTGTTAAAGTAGATAAATCATAATCTACTTCACGTTCGTAATAATCTCCAGCCTCTTTCAGTAATTCATCAACACGACCTGTTTCTTCACCTACCGCAATCATTTGCATCACTAGTGGTGTAAACAAGGTACTCGCAATAGCAGAGCGAAACAAACTTTCACCACTTTCAATCGACTGGCGCATGGTAATAATTTTTTCTTTCATAAAAGCATTATCTACGGCATCTGCTACTAAGGTTAATCCGGTAGTCATAGGGATCCCGGCTTTTAGAATAATACCGAAGCTATGTGAAAAACGTGCCAATATTGAGCGTTCAATAATACTACCAATAATAGGTAGTTTAACTTTGCGTTTATCCCACTGATAACGCCCTTTCTCAGTTTTAATTGCATGCTTTATTCCAAAGTATGCTGCAACCATAGTGAATAGGATCAATGGCCAATAGTTGGTAAAAAAGCTCGAGCTAGCAATTAAAAACTTGGTCATCAGTGGTAAATCTGCGCCTAACTTTGAAAACATGCTAGCAAAAGTAGGTATAACAAAAATATTTAAAATAACTATCGCGGCAAAAATGGCAATAAACACCATTGAAGGGTAACGTAATGCAGTTTTAATTCGCTTACGAGTTGCCTGCTCTCGCTCTAAGTAGATCGTTAATTTTAAGAAAGACTCTTCTAATTGTCCGGTATTTTCACCGACATGAACCAACGAAATAAATAAGGAATCAAAAATTTTATTATGCTGATTTAATGCCGAAGAGAGGGTATACCCTCCTTCCAGCTGATTACCAATATCAACGAGTGCTTTTTGCAATGTTAGTGAAGTGCTTGATTCCGCCATGCCGTTAATGGCGCGAAGAATAGGGACCCCTGAACGCATCAAGGCATACATTTGTCGAGTAAACATGATTAATTCATCAATCGAAACATGCGTTAAGCCGAATAACTCACGAACATCTTTACTGGCAAGACTCGTACTTTCCTCTTGCTGCTCAGCAATAATAGATATCGGGGTGATATTTTTTCTAAGTAATAGCTCTGCTACGGCCGAGCTATTCGCCCCCTCAAGCGTACCTTTTACTTGGCTGCCAGTTGTGGTTCGACCTACATACTTAAAAGTTGCCATTAAATTAGCTCATCCCCACCGTTTCAACTAAGCGTAACACTTCTTCAACCGTAGTAACGCCTTGGGTGGCATAATTATAGGCTGCTACTGCTAATGGCGTAAAAGTAGGATTTTCTCGTGATAATTGGCTAAATGCTTCACTATCATCACGCTTTAAAGCCGACATCATCGGCTCATTCATTTCCAATAATTCGAATACACCCACTCGACCTTTATAACCGGTATAATGACATGATTGGCAGCCTTTACCGTGCACAAAATTTACGGTATTAACTTGCTCGCCCGCTAAATTTGTTAACCATAATAATTCTTGAGAGTTAGCCGTATAATCTTCTACACAACTGTCACAGACTTTTCGGACTAAACGTTGAGCAATAATAGCCCGTAGTGAGCTACCGACTAAAAAGCCTGCAGCCCCCATATCAATTAAACGTAGAGCACTGGTAATGGCATCATTGGTATGCAGTGTTGATAATACCAAGTGACCAGTTAACGCACCTCGCAAACCTATTTCTACGGTTTCTTGATCGCGCATTTCCCCTACCATCATAATATCAGGATCTTGGCGTAATGCGGTACGTAGCACACTAGAAAAGGTTAAACCAATTTTAGGGTTGACTTGTACTTGGTTAATACGCTCGATACGATACTCGACAGGGTCTTCAACGGTGATTATTTTTTTGGTTGATTGATTCAGTTCACTTAATGCCGCATACAAGGTGGTCGTTTTACCACTACCTGTCGGTCCCGTAACCAGTACCATGCCATGCGGACGGGTAATTTGATGGCGAACGCGTTTAATCAGTTCAATTGGCATGCCGGTTTGATCCAGCGATAGTAATCCTGCTGATTGGTCAAGCAAACGCATAACAACAGATTCACCGTATTGAACCGGCATGGTCGACATCCGGATATCAATGTTGTGTCCTGAAATTTGTAAATTAAAGCGACCATCTTGTGGAATACGCTTTTCAGAAATATCCAGTCCAGCCATCAATTTAAGCCGTAGTACCATTGCTGAAGAAATTTTATTTTCTTTTAAAACATTTTCTTGCAACACCCCATCAATACGCTGACGAATACGTAATTGATTTTCTTCTGGCTCAATATGAATATCTGAAGCGCGCATTTGCACGGCATCTTCAAACACTGATTGTAATAATTTACCTACCGTAGCATCACCCGTTTCATCAACGAATGAGGTATCTAAATCAAAACTCGATGATTGCTCATACTCTTCTTCTAATTGGCTAGCAAAAGATTCTATATCCGATGTTCGACGGTATAAACCATCAAATGCTTCAAATAGCTGAGAGTCCATCACCACCGCTAATTCTAACCTTTTCGGAATTAGCATTTTTTCTAATTGATCAATCGCGTTTAAATCTGCGGGGTCACTCATACCCAACAATACCGACTCGCCTCGGTCTTCAATAATCAAAGCACGTAAACGGCGGGCATGGACTTCGGGAACAAGCTTGGCTATTTCAGGGGAAATTCTGCGTTGGCTAATATCGAGAAAAGGCAGACCAAGCTGCTGTGCTAAAAACTCTAGTAATTGGCGTTCAGATAAATGACTGAGTTCAATCAAGGTATCGCCGAGTTTTCTGCCAGTGCTTTTTTGACTATTCAGCGCTTGCATCAACTGTTCGTTAGTAATGATCCGCTCATGTACCAACAAATCGCCTAAGCGCATTTTTAATTTAGGGGCTACCATGTCAATTACTCTCCTAGCGCTTGCATTCGTTGTTGGGCAAAATCTGTTGATGCTCTAGATAAATCATTTTTACTTAAGGCCTTTTTATAAGTTTGTTGTGCAATCGAGAACTGACCATTTTTATCATAAACAATCGCTAAACCTAATTGCCATTTTCCTAGCTGAGGCTGTATTTTGGCTAACAATTGATAAGCGATAATGGCGCTATCGTAAGCCTTAATTTGCTGAGCGACATTCGCTAGCATCGCTTGATAATCAGCGTGTTCCAGCGTAGCTAAAGGTATCAGGGTATTATAGGCGTTTCTAAGCTGTCTTTGTTTTAACTGTATTTGTGCTTTAAGCATACGTAAGTCACTATCGCTTTTATCTAAGTTTATACCTTGTGATAATAAGTTAATTGCTTGCTGATATGATTTACGTCCAAACCACAATGCCGCGAGTTTTTTTCGTGCTAGCGAGTGGTTTGGCTCAATAATGATGACCTCTTCAAATAAGCTTTCCGCTTTACTAATCTTATTACTATTAATAGCCTTTTCAGCACTAACTAATTTTTGGCTTACCAATTCAGCGGGAGTTAATTGGCGCCTTGATACGCTCATACTACTTTTAGCATGATTTGCTAGTGAAGGAACCGCAGGTTCTGATTTGTTCGTTACAACCTTATGCTCTGTAACCTTGCTCACTATTTTTTGCGTGTTTTTCACCTCGTGCGCGTGGTTATTACCGATGCTCTCCTGCTCTGATAGCAAGACTCTGTCAGCAGCGATAACCGGCGGTGAAGATGGGTGTTCAGTGACTTTGTCTTGGCTTGTCTCAGCTGTTAGTTGAGGCGGTAATGACGAAGATAATGTAGAAGAGACTGGCTCTAAAGAGGATGGTTCCAACGAAGCAGCATCAGTATTGGCTTGATTATCGGTTGTCGCCTCTGCCGTGATCAAATCAGTGCTAGCAGCAATAACTTTATTTTGCTGTGCGTTATTCTGCTCTGCTGTATTGTCTACTGCTACCAAGACCTGTTGTTGACTTTGTAGTTCACTAGCACTCAGTTGTGCTTTTAAATCCCAGATATAAAAAGCCAGTGCATTAATGGTCACTAGTACTAGCAATGCAATCAGTACAATTTTGGCGGTTGAAGGTTTTTTATCAAGGATAACCTGACTTGCCGTAGCCCCTTGTTCAGGAGTACGTTGCTCCAAATCTTTGAGCATTTGATTAATAACACTCATAAATTTATTCCTAAAAAATTAATGCCCAGAAAATTTAATTCCAAGTTATTGGATAAAAAGCAATAGCTCGCCACAGCAACAAAAATAGCCAAGATAAGGAATGCCGATTGATTAAAGTAGCTTAAACTATTATTAGCGACCGCTTCGGTATCTTTTATCGCGGCAATCAACTCTTTCTGGGTCATTTGATAATGACCTTGTCCGTAGCTTAACATCAGCATTTTATGACACAATACATTCACTAAGCGTGGTATGCCGTTGGTAGCTTTGGTTATTTTTTGGCACAGTCGTGCTGAAAATAATGCTGCACCTTTATAGCCCGCTACTTGCAACCGGTGCTGTATATATCGCTGAACTTCTGCCACAGTCATTGCTCGTAATTGATAAGAGAACGTAATACGCTGGCGAAGTTGCCTGAATTCGGTTTGTGCTAAGCGCTGATCAAGCTCTGGTTGTGCAAACAACACCACCTGCAATAATTTACGCGTTTCAGTTTCTAAGTTAGTAAATAAACGCAATGCTTCTAAACTTTCTGCCGGTAGTGCTTGTGCTTCATCAAGAATCAGCACCACAGAATGACCTTTACTGTGTAATTCTAATAACCGATTTTGAATACGTTGAGTTAATAATTGTGCCGACATCCGTTGTGCTTGTTTAACCCCTAATTCAATGGCGACCGCGCGTCTTAGTTCATCCGGATTTAAATAAGGGTTCGGAATATAAGCGGTAACAAAATGCGCTGGGATTTCATTCAACAGCTTACGACATAGCAACGTTTTTCCGGTACCGACTTCACCGACCACCTTAATAAAGCCCTCTCCAGTTTTTAACGCCGTCATTAATACCGCTAGCGCTTCATGATGGGGAGCTAGCGGTAGAAAAAAGTTGGTATTAGGCGTTAACGTAAAAGGCAACTCCGTTAAACCAAAATGGTACAAGTACATAATTAGCTAACAATCTTAACGTTTTTAAACAAGGCTATATTAATCAAGAGCCTCTGCATCCTCATCTTCAGGAAACCATTTTTTCAATAAA
>Ga0105359_10002538_pt1 | contig 15119 bp, 12 predicted proteins | sample GOMGulsemesocosm_6_FD_83659 | JGI IMG/M metagenome (GOLD analysis project Ga0105359, IMG submission 83659) | Methane-oxidizing microbial communities from mesocosms in the Gulf of Mexico - GOM8C Gulf of Mexico | ecosystem: Environmental > Aquatic > Marine > Cold seeps | place: Gulf of Mexico...
AATATTTTTTAATATGATTATATGCAGTATAAAAACTAGGTATAGCCACTGTTTTTCCTTTTAAATCAGATAACTTACTTAAAAAACTACCTTCCATGTTCATTACTACTGAAAAATGAAATTTCTCATATGCTTTTGTACGTAAACCTAAGTCATTATATATTTTATTATTAGGAACACTAGGAATAAAATCCAGTTGTTTTTTATCAAAAGCAAGTAAGATATCACTCCAAGATTTATAAGGTATATATTTAAAAGAAATACCCGTTTTATTTTCCACTATTTTCATATAATCTGCAATCAAACCTTCAAACCTTTTATTATCAACTATAGATAAAGGTTTCCAGTTTACTTCAGAGAATCGAATCAAAGGATGCGTTTTAATAAACTCTTTTTCTTTTTTAGTAAAAACCAAGGATTGTTTTAAATAGTTAAATTTTTCATAGATTTTTTTAATATCAACAAAAGAATTAAGCTTCTCAAATAAAGAAATGCTTGGAATTAATGAAAGTTCATTAGATGCTTTAATCAAACTTTTTTCATTAAAATAGACTTTTATATATCCAATTTTTTTTGGTATATTCATATGAGTGTGGTAAACATCATGTGCCATAAAATTTTTATAAGAAAAGGGGCTTGAATAAGCCAATAATTCATCTGTAAAAACTTCTATTTTTTTTATGTAGTCTAAAGAAGATAAAACTCCTATAATATTGTGTACTTCTTTAATATCATTATTAAACATACTCTTTGAAACAAGAGAAGCAATAAGAGTATTAATAGTCACTTTTGCATTAATATCATATTTAGTATAATTGTCAATTATTTTGTTGTACTCACCTGTTTCTTTTATTTTTTTCAAATTTTTATTAAAAACATCTCTTAAGTTTATGTCTTTAAAAGCCACTTTAAAATCGTTATTTGGGTTAAAAATATAATCAATGGTAAATTCATTTATAGTTTTGGTACTTAACATTTTCAAATTCCATTTAAAAATATTGATGTCCATTACTAGCACATCTGTTCTGCCCTCTAATAAAGTTTCAACTTGCTTCTTTTGTATTCCAGTTTCGTTATATCCATGCGTATTGTTTTTTTTGGAAAAAAGGTTTCTATACTCACGAGATAAATCTACAGAGGCGCCTTCAAAAGCCATAATTTTTTTATTTTTTAGATCACTAATTGAATTAATCTTAATATTATCTTCTTTCCTTGTTATTGCAACATTCGTATAAATAGAAAAATCATCAGAGTAATGATACTTTGAATTTATTTCTTTTACAGAAACCAATACATCAAGTTTTTTCTTCTTAAAGCCATTATTTAATGTTTTAAAATCCATCATCGAATAAGAATTAATTTCAATATTACTTTTAGAAAGAATTAATTCAAGCAAATCATATTCTATTCCTTTTAAATAACTATCTGAAATAACAAAAGGGTCTCTTCCCTTCTTTAGAGCTATATTCACACTTTTTTTAATAGTATTGTTTTTTGGTGAAGTATTATTAGAAAAAGCAGGATTGATATTAACTATAGTTTGCGTACTTGAGAATAAAATATTTACAAAAAATACGTGTAAAAACAAAATAATTAAAGATAATGGTTTCATATATTTTCCTTGAAGTCTTATAATTATAGTAAAAGTAATATCTTTGTTAAATTTACTTTTACATGTAATACTTCCATTTAAAGCAAATATAATAATAATTTAAATTATATCAATTTAAATTCAGAACCTTATTCTCTCTACTTATAGTAAAACTAATAAAATATTTTCTGTTTTTTCATTTTAGATAGTTTTATCTGTGCCTATATGGCTAAGGTTTCATGTATAAAAAGATATTGTTTATACATTATTTTAAAGCAGGCATAAATGAACGAATAAGAAGATAAGTGATAATTTGAAAAGGTGCGCTATTTATTGCATGCATTAAAACAAGGTATATTTTAATATTCTTTTACATTATTCAATAGTAAGTTATGAGAATTAGATACATTAATATTTAATTCAGAGCCATTAAAGACTCTGCTTATTTAAGGTAAGTAAGGACGTGTGATATTTTCAACTTCATTTTTATTAATATATACAGAGTCTTCAACACGAGCTCCTCCATAAGATCTGAAGTGAGAAATAACATCCCAGTTAAACTCTTTTTTTCCAAGATGATTTTTTAAAAGCTGATCAATAACGTAAACACCTGGCTCAATAGTAAAAACATTGTTTTCTTCTATATTTTTATTTAAGCGTAAAAAAGGATGTTTTTTTGACATCGTATGTGCTTTCCCATATTTGTCACTTATTGTATTTCCAATATCATGCACTTGTAAACCAATATAATGTCCCACTCCAGCAGGAGAGAAAAGTTTCGTATACTCTTTTTCATAAATTTCATCTGCACTTATATTCATGAACTTAAATTCAGCAAGAATTTCTGCAGTATCTAAATGCATTTGTTCTTGAAGTACTTCATAATTCATATTTGTTTTAATTTTTGAAATAATATTTAAACAAGAAGCATCAACGGCTTGTATTAAATCTTTAAAAGATTCATGTCCTTCTTTTACATGTGTTCTTGTAATATCAGCATGATATCCTCTATAAGATGCTCCTGCATCTAAAAGAAAAGACTTAGCTTCATACTCATGTGTTTTATAATCAACATAATGTAAAATTGCAGCACTTTCATCAAAAGCAACAATATTAGTATAAGGTACTTCTTCTTCTTTATACGACAAGGCTTTTAAATATACTAAGTGCGTTTCTAATTCACTTTTTCCTTCTAAAAAAGCGGTTCTTGCTGCAATATGCGCTCTTGAAGCAAGACTGTTTGCTCTACGCATACATTCTACTTCATAAGCGCTTTTAATAGTACGAGAAAAATGAAGAACATGAATCAAAGCATAATCGTTCAAGGATTTAAAAGAAAAATTTTCAAAACGATTTATTTCTTCTCCTAAAAAAGCAGTATTTTTAAGATTTGTTGGTAGAACTTTTTGCATATCATCTAAAGAATTATAATACGTAATATTAAAAAATTCTGTCCACTCACCTTGTAATTCTTTGGGCTGAGAGTCCCAATAATCAACTTTTTGGAATACAATTAATTCTGGTTTTTCACCTCTTTTATATCGAATAAAAGAGTGTGGATTTTTAAGCACTGGAAGAAAGTATTTAAAATTTGTATATACTTTATAAGGATATCTATTATCATCTAAGTAAATTGTTTTTGCTTCTCCTGAATACAATACAATTTCATCGTAATCATTTTCTTGCATTGTTTGATCAAGTACGCATAATATTTTACTTAAGTGGTCTTTATATAATTCTCTCATATTGTTGGGATCGCTCCTAATAATCGTTTTGTATAATCCGCTTTGGGATTAGAAAATAATTCATCTACACTAGATAATTCAACTACATCTCCAAAATACATAACCATAATTCTATCTGAAATGTGTTCGACCACAGATAAATCATGAGAAATGAAAACATAGGTTAAAGAGAATTCTTCTTGTAAATCAAGAAGCAAATTAAGAACTTGTGCTTGAATAGATACATCTAAAGCAGACACTGGCTCATCACAAACAATCACTTCTGGTTTTAATACTAAGGCTCTTGCTATTCCTATTCGCTGACGCTGGCCTCCTGAAAACTGGTGAGGATATCTGTCATACCAGTCTTTTTCAAGCCCTACTCTTTTCATTATTTCGTAGACTTCTGTTACTATTTCTTTTTTACTAAGTGAGGTATTTAACTCTAAGGGCTCGGCAATAATTTTCCCTACTGTCCATCTTGGATTTAAAGAAGAATAAGGGTCTTGAAAAATAATTTGTACTTTTTTTCTATATTCTTTCCACTCTTCATCATTAAAACTTGAAATATCTTTTCCCTTAAAAAATATCTGTCCGCTACTTGGCTGCTCAATATTTAAAAGTAACTTAGCCGTAGTTGATTTTCCACACCCACTCTCACCTACAATAGAGTACGTTTCACCTTTATAAACATCAAAAGAAATATCATTTACTGCATTTATTAAGGTTGGAGCAGAAAATAGCCCCTTAGAAATTGAATACGTCTTTTCCAAATTTTTAACTTCAAATATTTTTTCTGTACTCATCTTATTTCCTTTGGAAAATCTAAATAATTAACATTTTCATCCACTGTATCCAGTCTTGATTTTCTTTTTACTTTTCCAGGTGTTGGAATTGAATTTAATAGCGCTTTGGTATAAGGATGTTTTGGATTTTCAAACAATTCTTTTACACTTGCTTGTTCCACCACGTGACCTCTATACATTACAATTACTTCATCTGCCATTTGCGCAACAACTGCTAAATCATGGGTAATAAATAAAATTGATGTACCTTTTTTTCTTTTTAAATCATTCATTAACTCCAAAACTTGTGCTTGAATAGTAACATCTAAAGCAGTTGTTGGTTCATCTGCTATTAATAGTTTGGGCTCACAAGCCATAGACATTGCAATCATAACGCGTTGTCGTTGTCCACCACTTAATTTGAAAGGATATTCATTATATTTATCTCTAGCCATTGGAATTCCAACAAGCTCAAACAGCTCAATAACTTTTTCTTTACGCTCAGTTTTATTCAACTCTTTTTGATGAAGTTGTAAGACTTCATCAATTTGATAACCAACCGTATAAGAAGGATTCAAAGAAGTCATAGGTTCTTGGAAAATCATTGCGATGTCTTTTCCCCTAATTTTTCTCATTTCATCATCACTTTTTTTAAGTAAATCCTTACCTTCAAATACAATTTCACCCGCAGTTACTTTTCCAGGTTCTTCAACTAAACCCATAATTGATAAAGAAGTCATTGATTTACCACTTCCACTTTCACCTACAATACAAAGTGTTTTGCCTTCTTCTAAATTAAAAGAAATACTATCAACTGCTGTATTAACCCCTTTTTCAGAGAAAAACTGTGTTTTTAAATTATTTACACTTAATAACATTATCTGTCCTTCATTTTAGGATCTAATACATCCATTAAACCATCACCAACTAAATTAAAGCCCATAACAGTTAAAAATATTGCAAGACCTGGATAAACAATCATCCATGAAGCAGTAGTAATAAATTGTAAAGAATCAGCCAACATAGCTCCCCATTCAGGTGTTGGAGGTTGAGCACCAAGACCTAAGAACGAAAGACCTGCTGCTTCTAATACAGCTGAGGCAAAACCCATAGTAGCTTGTACAATAATAGGTGTCGTACAGTTTGGCAAAACAACTTTTGTTATTAATCTAAAAGAGCTTGAACCATTAATTTTACTAGCAATTACATATTCTTTCTCTTTTTCAGCCAATACTGAAGCTCTTACAATTCTAGCAAATGTTGGAATTCCAACAATACCAATTGCAATCATTGCATTCATTAAATCAGGTCCCAAAATAGATACAATAACAATGGCTAATAAAATAGCAGGAATAGATAACATAATATCAACTATTCTCATAATAATAATGTCTACCATTCCTCCAAAATATCCAGCCGTTGCTCCCATTAATAATCCAAATACCAAAGAAATACTAACAGAAATCACACCAATCATTAAAGAGATTCGCGCTCCATATACTACTCTTGAAAATAAATCTCTTCCAAAGTCATCTGTTCCTAAAATATGTGCAGTACTACCTAGTTCATTCCACATAGGAGGAATTAATCTGTTATCAAGATTTTGAATTAAAGGATCATAAGGTGCTATAAAAGGTGCAAATAATGCACATGATATTAATATAAGTACTATGTATAAACCAATCAGTGCCGATTTGTTTTTTCTAAATTGTTTGTAAAATTCTAATATTTTATTTTCTTCATTCATTATGACAGCCTTATTCTTGGGTTAACAACGGCATAAAGCACATCAACAATTAAATTTACAATTACAAACATAGAAGCAATAATCAAAGTAGTAGATTGAATAATTGGAAAATCTCTTTGATTAACCGCATTAATTAACCACTTACCAATTCCAGGCCATGAAAATGTTGTTTCTGTTAAAATTGCCCCTGCAAAAAGTGTTCCAACCATTAAACCAATAACAGTAAGTACTGGTAAAAGTGCATTTTTTAAAGCATGTACCATAATGACTTGCATTCTTGAGCATCCTTTAGCACGTGCTGTTCTAATATATTCTTCTTTCATTACTTCAATCATAGAAGCTCTTGTCATTCTTGCAACAATAGCCATAGGAATAGTTCCTAAAGCAATAGCAGGCAAGATTAAATGTTTAAAAGCATCCCAGAAAGCATCGTAATCTTTTACTAATAATGAATCTACTAAATATAATCCAGTAGGTCCTTCAATATCAAACTCATATCCTAAACGACCAGAAACTGGCAACCAAGCAAGTTCAACTGAGAAAAAGTAAATCAACATTAACCCCAACCAAAATACAGGCATTGAAACACCAGCAAGTGCTGTTGACATAGCTGCATAATCAAAAATAGAGTATCTCTTTACTGCGGAAATAATACCTGCGAATAATCCTGCAATAACTGCAAAAAACATAGCAAAAACAGCAAGCTCAACTGTAGCAGGAAAACGCTCCATAAATTCATCAATTACAGGTTCTCCTGAGGCCATAGAAATTCCGAAATCTCCTTGAACCGCATTAGAAACAAACATGATATATTGCTCATAAAGCGGTTTATCAAGTCCTAGTTGCTCACGCAACTCTGCAACACTTTGCGCACTTGCATGTTCACCCAACATAACCAATGCAGGATCTCCTGGTGCCATGTGTACCATTGAAAATACCAATAATGATACCCCTAATAAAGTAGGGATTGCCCACAATAATCTTTTTATAATATAACTTAACAAAAATACTCCTCTTATCTACGCCACTAAAACTAAAATCTTCTAAATTGTACTTTTAACAGCGTTTTATATAAAAATTAGACAAAAAAATAGGCAGAAGAATACTTCTACCTAAATTTTACTCTTTTACTTTGACAACCAAACTTCTTTAAATCTTCTTTTTCCAAGAGGATCTAATTTGAAGCCATGAACTTTTTTCAACATAGGTTCAACCACAATTGAATGTGCAACTGGTTTCCAAGGTGCTTCTTCTTCAAAAATAACTTGTGCTTTTTCATATAAAGCAGCTCTTTTAGCAGGATCTGTAATTTCTTTTGCTTCATCTAATAAAGCAGTAAACTCATCATTTTTCCAGAAAGCTCTGTTTTGTGCAGGTTTAACCATAGCAGCATGCTTAGATAATAATACATTTAAGAAGTTATCTGGATCACCATTATCCCCAGTCCATCCTAGAAGAACCATATCGTGTTCACCATTTGCAGATTTTTTAAGATACGTTCCCCAGTCATAAGAAACAATTTTAACTTTGATTCCTACTTTTGCTAAATCAGCTTGCATAGCTTCAGCAACTTTTCTTCCATTTGGATTATAAGGTCTTGGAACTGGCATAGCCCAAATATTCGTTTCGAAACCATTTTCAAAACCAGCTTCTTTTAATAAAGCTTTTGATTTTTCAATACTGTACTCATACCCTTTAAGGTTTTTATTGTAAGACCACATTGTAGGAGGAAGTGGATTCGTAGCAACTTTTCCTAGTCCTTCGTAAACTGACTTTACAATACCGTCCATATTAATAGCATGAGAGATAGCTTGTCTTACTAATTTATTATCAAAAGGTTTTCTTTCCGTATTAAACGCTAAATAACCAACATTTAATCCTTCTTGTCTAATAATTTTAATATTTTCATGTGCTTCTAATCCAGCTACTTCAGCAGGATTTGGGAAATCCATCATGTGAATAGAACCTGCTTTTAATTCAGCAGCTCTAACAGCATTATTAGTAATTACTTTGAAAATTAATTTATTTAAATAAGGTCTACCATTCCAATAGTTTTTATTAGCAGTATAAATGATTTTGTCATCTTTTACCCACTTAACAAATACAAATGGTCCAGTTCCAACAGGTTTTTTACCTAAATCTCCTGTTTTGTTCTTTTTCATTAACATGTTTGCATAATCATTAGATAAAATTGAAGCAAATTCCATACCTAAGTTGGCAATAAATGGAGCTTCTTTTTTCTTTAATGTAAATTTAACAGTATATTTATCAAGCGCAACAATATCTTTTACAATATTACTCATGTCCATTGCAGACCAATATTTAAATGCTCCACCAATTTTATTAAAAGGATGAGATTTATCAAATTGTCTTTTTAATGAAAATACAACATCAGCAGATGTAAATTCTGATTTTTCTTTGAAAAATTTAGTTTTTGCGAAATAAACACCTTTTCTTAAATGGAATACATATTCTAAACCATCAGATGAAATATCCCAAGAGGTAGCCAAACCTGGTTCAATTTCAGTACTTCCATATTTAAACTGTACCAATGTATCATATACAGCAGTTGCCGCATAAAAACTTTCACCATCCGTTACATGTGAAGGATCCATAGAAGTAGTATCACCACCTCGTCCAAATACTAATGTTCCACCAACTTGTGGGGTTGCAGAGAATGCAATAGATGATAAAAACACAAATAAAGCAAGAATAATTTTTTTCACGTCGTCTCCTTTAATTTTTAACTTCTTAAGTCTAACCAATGCAAGTGAGCTAAAAGTGAGTTATTTACTTAAAAAATACAAATAATAAAATTCAGCTAAATACATTTATTTTTCTCTTTTATATATAAATTATGAAAATATAATGGTACAATTCTTTCATGTTCAAAGAAAAAAACCTACCAAAACTTATTATATATTCCCCTATTATTGCGGTAATTTTTGTAACCATTTTTACTATTTATTTATTTATAAATAACCAAAACGAGTACTTTGCAGAAGAAAGTGCGCGTATAGAAAAAGAATTTAATACCAAACAAAAAGCTCTAATTAAAAATCAACTTAATACCGTTATCTCATATATAACTACACAAGAACAACTTTATACAAATGCAGCCATTGAAAAAGTAATTAAACGTACGGTCTTATTAAGTACACAATTAAATCAACTCTATAAAGATTTGAATTCTGAGGTACATAGCAGTTTGCAAGAAGATATTTTAAGTAATTTAATCAATTCAAAAATTTCAAATGACAATTACTTTTTTGCTTTTGATATTGCAAAAAATAAATTAATTCAAGCAAAAAATAAAGATATTAAAAGAGAATTTAAAATTGATGATAAATTTTTTGAAAACTATTTATTTTTTGAAGAAGGAAAACTAATACAATTTGAATACTCAAATAAAATTGTATTTATACGTTATTTACCAAAACTTAATTGGATTATAGGAAATATTGAAAATATTCAAAAAGACATTGATTTTATTAAAAAAGTATCTTTATCTTTTATTTCTAGCATTCGTTTTGAACAAAAAGGACATTTTGTTGTATATGATAATAATCATGTATTATTAGCAGATGCCTTTAGAAAAGACAAAATTGGACAAAACCAAAAAGATCTTTCCTATAATAAAGAATTTCCTGTTCAAATGATTGTAGATGCTGCTTTGGATTCTGATGCAGGTTCTTATGTAAAATCTTTTTGGCCTAAAGAAAAAGAAACAAAATTTTCAAATAAGATTTCTTATGTACAGGCTTTTGAAAAGTGGAATTGGATATTGGAGGCTGGTTTATATGTTGATGATATACAAAATTCCAACTAAATAAATAAAAATAAACTTGAAAAAATAATAAAAAAATACATACAATATGAAGTAATGGTATCTCTTCTAATTACACTTATGATTGCTTTATTATCTGTGCTAATGTCAAGAAAAATTGCACAAACCTTCCAAGACTATCAAAAAAATGTTAAACGAAAAGAAGAAAAACTAAAAATGTTAAATGCCAATTTACACAGAAAGATAAAAATTGGAATAGAAGAAGCACAGAAAAAAGACAGAGCCATGTTGCATCAATCAAGACTTGCAAGATTGGGTACAATGATATCAATGATTGCGCACCAATGGAGACAACCCTTAAGTGAAGTATCTGGTATTTTAATGGAACTAGAAACAGCAATAAAATTTAAAAAACTTGACGAAAAGCTGGTGATTGAGGGTATTAAAGAATCTGACCAATTATTAAATTATATGTCAAATACCATTGATGATTTTAAAAACTTTTTTAAACCAAGTAAAGAAAAAGAAGATTTTATACTACAAGATGCTTGTACAAATGCCTTAAGTATTGTTCAAGCCTCATTAAATGATTATGGAATAGCTATTGATATATCTTTTGATAAAAAAACTGTTATCAATGGTTATCCAAGGGAGTTTTCACAAGTTATTTTAAATCTTTTGCTTAATAGCAGAGATGTTTTTGAAGATAAGAATGTTAATGACCCAAGAATAAATCTAAGTACTAAACAAACAGATAATTACGTCTACATTACAATAAAAGACAATGCAGGCGGTATAACAGAAGAAAATATTAATATTATTTTCGAACCTTATTTTACAACAAAAAGTTCTTCAAAAGGTACTGGATTGGGGCTATACATGTCAAAAATGATTATTGAAAAGAATATGAACGGACAATTAAATGTTAGAAATGAAGACAACGGCGCAGTTTTTGAAATAATTCTAAGGGCAAAAATATGAATGAAACCTTATTTACACAGTTAAAAGATTATACAGTTTTATGTGTAGAAGATGAAGATGGTATTAGGAAAAGATTGGTAAATACACTTAAGTATTATTTCAAAGAAATTTATGATTGTAATTGCGGAAATGAAGGTTATGATTTATATTTAGAATACAAACCAAACATCATTATTACAGATATTCAAATGCAAAATGGAAATGGCATTGACTTAGTTAAAAAAATACGTAAAAAGGATTTTTCTACCAAAATAATTTTATTGACTGCTTTTTCTAATGAAGAATATTTGATGGATTTAATCAACTTAAAAGTGAATCATTTTATTTTAAAACCCCTTAATTCAGAAAAACTTCTTGAAGGACTCTTAGCTTCCTTTGAAGATAAATTGCAACAACTGATACAACTAAGCGATGATATATACTTAGATTCTGCAAAAAGAGAGTTATTATACAAAGATCAAAACATATTATTAAGAAAACGAGAAAAAGAGTTTTTAGAACTTTTATATGAATACAAAGAGTGTTGTATTCTTAGTTATGCAAAAATAGAAGAGCGTATTTGGGAAAACAAATGCATGAGTTCTGCTGCATTAAAAACCTTTATTAAAGAATTAAGAAAAAAACTGCCCAAGGATATTATTGTGAATATTCCTCAAGAAGGGTATAAATTACTCTAAAGTTAAAAAGTTTTTTACCTTGCTTTGATATAATTGTTTACAAATAAATTACAAAGTAAAATAATGGATAATCAATATAAATTGACAAAATTCGTTAGAGCAGCTGGTTGTGCGGCTAAAATGGGTCCGGAGGATCTAAAACAAACTATAAGCGCACTTGTACCAGATAATAAAAATGTTCTAGTTGGCTTTGAAAACAGTGAAGATGCTGCTGTTTTTAAAATAAATGAAGAAGAAGCCCTTGTTCAAACCTTAGATTTTATTACGCCTGTTGTAGATGATCCCTATATTTATGGAAAAATTGCAGCTGCTAATTCACTTTCTGATGTTTTTGCTATGGGAGGACGAGTACTTACTGCTATGAATATAGTAGGTTTTGATGCTGCTAATTTTCCAAAAGTAGTTTTAGATGAAATGCTGCGTGGTGGAAATGATAAAATCAAAGAGTGTGGTGGAGTTTTAATGGGTGGGCATACTATTGAAAGCCCAGAAATGTATTATGGATTAAGTGTAACTGGAATGATACATCCCGATCGCATTTTAAAAAACAATGCAGGAAAAATAGGACATGTTTTAGTGCTTACTAAACCTATTGGTTTGGGTATTTTAACGACTGCTATTAAAAGAGACTTACTTGAAAGCTCTGCTATTAATCATACCGTTGATATCATGGAGAGTTTAAATTATTTTAGCTCAAAATTATTACAAGACTATGAAGTAAGTGCATGTACAGATATTACAGGCTTTGGTTTATTAGGTCATGCCTTGGAATCAACTGCAAGTACTCACTCTTATAGTATTGATTCATCTTTGGTTCCTATTATAAAAGAGTCCATTAATCTTTGCAAAAACAATATTGTTCCAGGTGGAAGCAGAAAAAACTTCAAATACCTACAAGACAAAATCGAATACAAAAACAATATAGATGATATTACAAAAACTATTTTGTGTGATGCACAAACTTCTGGGGGTTTATTAATAGCCATGAAAGAAGAAGATGCAAAAGAATACATAAATAAGATACAAGACTATTCTTTTGGTTATGCCTGTATTATAGGACAAGTCATAAAAAAAGAAGAAAAAGAACTCATAATCTATTAATATTTCATTATCAAATCAATCTTTTTTAAGATTGATTTGATACAATTCTACTACAAAAAAGCATATACAAATATGCATATAAAGATATAAATTGGATTATAACTACGATACAAGCACCTTGCTTACTATTAAAGAAAATATTATTACTGAAGAAGACAGATATTTGGTTGGAACCTTATACCTAGCGCCTCAAAAAAACCTTAACAATGCCAAATATTATGGTGTTGCATACGATGAAAGCGCAATTAATTTAGGCAAGGTGAACCTTTGCAAAAAAGCAACCAATGGCTGTGCAACCTCATGTATTTATCACCAAGGTATTTTTAAAACTTCTGATTTTGAGAAAAATAAAATAAAGCAAGCTCGTTTTAAAAGAACGTTTAAATTCCTTCTACAAAGAGAAGCATTTTTTGCTCAATTATGCAAAGAAATAGCTGCTTTAATAAGAAGAGCAAAAAGAAAAGGTTTGCATCCCTCTATTCAACTAAATGGAACCTCAGATATTTTATGGGAAAAAGAAGCTTTTTCTTATAAAGAAGAAGAATATAAAAACATTATGGAACTCTTTTCTGATGTTACTTTTTTTGACTATACAAAATATGACATCAGAAAAAGCAGAAAAAAACTGCCTAAAAACTACCATTTAACCTACTCAAGAGCAGGCAAACAAAAAGGGATATTAGTTGATAATTGGGAGTATTTAAACTCTCTTTTAAAAGATAATATTGATGTAGCTATTATTTTCTCAAAGAAAATGAAAAGTAAAATTCTTGAAGAATCCTTTCATAATGGAATAAAAGTTATTGATGGAGATATTTATAACTACAGAGCCTATGATGTATATCAAAGAGAAAATACAGGACTAATCATAGCCATTGAAGCAGCTCGTAAAACAGAACTTACAAGAAGTGGATTTATTATTCAAGAAGATTCCTGTATGCAAGAGTTCTTAAACTAGACCACTTCACTTATAAGTCTTATTTATTCAAATCGTAGGGGTGCCATATACACTTGCGATTTATCATTTCTTTTTCTAAGTTCACTTTTTTTAACACTTTTTGCTACTTTATTTATTACCCACACAATAAATAAAACCAAGTAATAAGCAAGAACTAAATACTTAATAGTATCAGCTGACATTATAAACTCCTTCTTTTTAAATACGTTGATAAACTCTGAACCGTACAACTATCCATAACAGGCTTTAAATGTTTGTTAATGATTTGACTTAAGGATACGCCTAAGTCTTTTAATTCAACAATACGATCTTTATGCGCATCATATTTAGATTTTTGGTTCACACCTTTTGGTTTACCAAGCGATAAACCCTTTTCTTTTCTAATACTTAATGCTTCTTTTACTCTGTTTGAAAGCACTTCTTTTTCTAAACTGGAAATAATTCCAAGTAAATTTATTATTGTTTGATTTCTAAGATCTTTTGAATTATTTGGATTAATAAACAAATCTTCTTTTATAAAATGCAAAATGATTTTTTTACTTATGAGCTTAGAAATTAGGAGAAGAATTTCTTGAGTACTTCTACCTAATTTGCTCATTTCATAAATAACAAGAACATCATTTTCTTTAAAAGAAGTGAAAAAATCGTGAACTTCTGTTTCTTTTTTCTCTTTTTTAGAAAGCAAATCAATATATAAAAAGTCATCAATACATAAGTCTTTTTTGAGGGCATAGTTAATTATTGCTTTTTTTTGTACGAAGTTATCATTCTTATTTTTAGATACCCCAATATAAGCTGTAATCATTTTCCTCTTTCATAAATTTCAAGTCTTATAATATTTTTTTGCTTAATACTATATCATTATATACACTTTTAGTCAAATAAAAGTAGATGGAATTTTTAATGTTTTAATTATGATTAAAGCTTAAAAGAAAACATAAAAAATCTTACTAAAAATAGAATTTTTAAACTGTTTTATAATAAGTAAAAAGATATTCAAATATAGCTTAAGAATGTGATTATAAGAAGAGCAGACCTAATAAAATCACATAACAAACATACTTAAAATGAATACATTATGATGTCTATATTCATGTGAAGAAGACTATTAGAGAATAAAGTGTGGGGTGACATTAAGATAAATAAAATTAAGAACAAATACAGATTAAAGGATTAATGAAATTAAATTCTTTATCCTTATTTTAAATTTCTTTTAAAAATTTAGTATTAGATTTGCTAGTACTATTATTCCATACTTATAGCAGCTTGTTGTAATAATGATTTTTATGAAGTAAAATTTACACTTACTTCATAGAAACTTTAATTTGGTTTCTTCCATTTTCTTTACAATAATACAAGCCTTGATCCGCGATTTTTAGCATCTCATCTAATGTTTCATCAATACCATAATAAATACCAATTGATACTGTACAAGAGATAGTATACTCATCCGTTTTAATTATATTTTCTTCAAAAGACATTCTTATTTTTTCAAATGTTTTTACAGTATCCTCTTGTGAAATATTATCTAAAATTACACAAAATTCCTCACCCCCAAATCTGGCCATTAAATCAGAGGCTCGCAAGTGGTTCTTTAAAACATTGACAACATCACAAATAACTTTATCACCAACATCATGTCCATACGTATCGTTAATATTTTTAAACTTATCAATATCTATCGTGGCTAATGCAATTTTAGTATTCTCTCTTCTGGATTTTTTTAATATTAGATTTGATGTTTCAAAAAAGTATCTTCTATTGTAAG
>Ga0105359_10002540_pt1 | contig 15118 bp, 15 predicted proteins | sample GOMGulsemesocosm_6_FD_83659 | JGI IMG/M metagenome (GOLD analysis project Ga0105359, IMG submission 83659) | Methane-oxidizing microbial communities from mesocosms in the Gulf of Mexico - GOM8C Gulf of Mexico | ecosystem: Environmental > Aquatic > Marine > Cold seeps | place: Gulf of Mexico...
CGTCGTTCTTCGTCGCTATAACTCATTTTCACTTTAACTTTTATATCGATATTTGTGAATGTTGCATATCAATTAATTAGCTATAGTTAATAAGAAAATAATGAACAAGTATAACAAGGACGCTACATGACAAGTTTCTCTAAGATCCCGGATATTACGGCATGCCCACAATGCAGGCAGTTATACAGCCAGCCGAGATTATTAAGTTTTAATGATTTATTTGACTCGTTTTACTTAGACGGTTACACCGATCAATGTATATCAAGGTTATTCACGGAACTCGTTCACTGTGTCAGTTGCAAAACTGTATTTAATCGTAAAGAACTTATTCATATAGATCCCAGTGAAGTTGAAACCTCGCAATTAGAAACGTTAAACCGCATAGAACCAGCTAGAATAGAACACCATTTACAGTTAGCTACTTTCTCTAAAGACAATCCTGACGTTGAATTAAAGCAACGATTAGCGCTTATGTGGGAATTTAACCACCCCTTCAGAATTGGCTACAGGGACCAAGAAGAGAAACAAGCTCATCATCTAAAGTATTCAGTACAAGCAGAAGAAAATGAAGTTCGATTGCTAGAGTTGTTGAGTGATACTGAAGAGCACGTATTCATTAAAGCAGATATCCTCAGGAGGCAACAACGCTTTAACGAAGCCAAGCAAATATTTAGACAGGTAACCTCCCTTCAAAGCCAACATATTAGGGGGTTGCTAAGCGTATTATGCACAAGAAAAATTACCGCAATGGTGAATACAAGCTTTGATGTTGACCCACATATTATCAAATGCCCCAGAATAGACAAAAACCGCTACTACCTAGAAATTCCTCAAAACTTAAGATCAAAAGCACCAAAATATTTAACCTTTGCAACTTCATCTCGTTTCAGCTTCAAAGAACTTATTTTGATGTCGAGTTTTACTCTGGCTATTGTTTATTCGTTATACCTGTTTGGCACTTAATCATTGTTAACTTTTAGTCTTTTTTCATGCAAGCATATGCTTCATTTTTAACTGGCCATAATCACTCTAAAAAACAGTTAAAATTTCAGAAGCGCATTTTTGCGCAGAGGCTAGCATTTGTATTGCGCACCTTTATATAACCATCTGTTTTTATTGCTCTATACAAGTTAAGAGTAGGTTTGAAAAAGTGCCGTAGGGTGCGCAAAACTCAACATAAACCTTCAATAATAAATAAGGACTCATGAACTTTTTCTATATGTAAATGAATCAAATTACCTGCTTTATGAGTAACTTTTAGTCCGAGGATGATTCCAAGTTGCTTTAAGCCTTTAGATGAAAGCCTCTTAGCACAGTTGAGCTTTCTGATATTCCGTTCATATGCCGGTCACTTTTTTCGAGCCTTCCCTTTGACAACAAAAGAGGGCTCAGTTAGCCCTAAATCGTTTAAGCTTTCACTCCATTGAACTAAGGCATCACGACATAACTTCATCGCAGTTGTTTGAATATAGCTTTGGTCGAGCTTACTTAAACTATGATTCAATAATATTTCCCCAATAATGTAATCCACACCATTTTCAAGCCAACAGCTTCGGGCATATTTTCTAAGGTCATGCGCGGTCCATTGCCCCTTTGCAATATTACTTATAGTGCGGGAGCTAACATTGGCACTTTGGGGTTTACGCTTATTAGCTTGCTGTGGAAATAAGTACTTAGATCGCTTTTTCATATATTGATACCGCCGATATGAACATAACCAAACAATAGCTAAAGGTGATAGCGGCAGAGTATGAGGCTTTTTAGTTTTAGTATCTCTAGCAGGTATGCGCCACTGCATATTGTCAAAATCAAAGTCCTCCCATCGAGCACTGGTTGTTTCACCTATACGCGTGCCATGAAGCAGTATTAAGACTAATAGCATTTGCTTCTCTATCGGCAAGCTCGATAAATTGACTAAACAAGCCTTGAGATTTTTATCGTTTAACCGACCTACTTTTACCATGGGCCGTTGCTGCGTAAAGTTAGCAATAGAAAGCTTCTCTACCGGATTTCTACTAATAACTTTTAGCTTGGTTGCCCTCGTGAACATCGCATTCAATGTGACTAAAGCGAGCAAGATAGTTGATAACGCCAGCTTATTCTGAATAGGTGTATACCAATGCTTATCAATCAAACCTTCATTAATGGTTATGATACTCAAATGTGCAAGATAAGGCTTAATATGGTTATTGATTAATGACACGGTTTGCTTGGTCGTTTTATCTTTAATTTGTTTATTACTTTTTGTGCGCTTTACGTACCAGTCACAAAGCTCACCCACCAAAGTGAGCTCATTGTGGTTAAAGTGGTCGTCTTTTAAATGGATATTAGGGATTGCTTGAGCTGCTCGCTGAGCGCTAATCTCAGGATACTTACCAATATGGATCAGATTGTCTTTACCCTTTTTATAAAGGCGCACAAAGAAAGTTCCTTTACTTCGGTCTACTTTGCTAAAACGAAATTGCAGCTTAGTTGATGGGTCTCTTAATTGTGTGACCGTCACACTATTTTCATATAATTTAATGGTTCGATTAGAAATAGAGAGCACTTGAGTTCTCATCTCACTCTCCTCTTATTTTTCCGGTTGTGACCTTCAACAAGCTCTGAAATCACTTCAAATATTGATTGATGACTTTCTTGCTCTAACGTTTCAATAAACTCCTGCTCGGTAATAAAACTTGGCAGTGCACATTTCTTTGATTTCCCTTCACGAGTAAGTAAACTCAATGTTTGCTCTGCATCACCTAATAACTCAAACAACCCATTATTTATTTTTCCGTATTGATACTTACTCGCGGCAACAGAACTACATAAACTATTACTGACTTCCAGTGCAGCATCCCGCTTAGGGCATCTTGGCTTAACATTTTTAACAAGTCGCTTATGTACCTTTGGAAATGCCCCGACAAACTCCCTATCAGGTTCAAGTAATACAGCGAGATCGATAACATGATTATTCTTTCTTCTCAAAGAAAGTTCATGACGCATCCAGTTTATATAAAGATGTGAACCGACAGGAAAATCCCGTTCTTTACCTTTTTCATAAACGAGTAAGTATTTATGAGAGCCAAAACAGCCAATATAACGACTTTTTCCTTCCCCTTTGCTATGGCCATAATTTTGTTTTTTCGGACCTTGTCCACGCTTAGGGTTATAGTCACCATTGAAGTAACATTTATCAACATAGCGTATATTAAATTTTCCAGTAAAGTCATCAAGGGCAATATCCACACGACTAATTACCCCTTTGTATTGTGACAACAATGCATAAATCGGTTGATAACCTAGAGCGCTACTTAAGATATATCGACAGCCATAGCCAGAGACTTCTAACTGGCAAGATCGCTTATTGATATCCCACTTGAGCGAGCCACATGTTTGAGTGGTTTCATCTAAAGGGAATAACAATGCGCCATGTTCATGGTGTTTTAATGTTGGTTTTTTAGTTGATATGGAAATACCTACACTACGTAACCATGCTCCTAACCACCCTTTAATTTCTTTCAGTGCTTCTACTGAGGTAATAGGAAATACGACCGTTAAATAATCAATAGCAGTCATCATTTTTGTGACATTATTTTGCGGACAATGTGTCTGTATTAAATACCCTAAGTAATCAAAGCTACAGGCATTACTCTCACTGACTTTATAGCTATTAACTGTCTGTAAGTAAGATCCTGTTGTGATCTGACTAGGTTTAAAGGGGTCGTTTTTCAGAAGAGTATTCATCTTAAATCCCCTGAACTAATTGGCAACGCTTTTCTTTAAGTTCTGCTACAAGTTCTTTGATTTGTTCTGATGAAAAACCTGCACACATTGCGGCAAGTACTGCTTGGGTTTCATGTTCAATCCAACCTACAGCCCGATGACCTCCTAAAGAAATAGGCTCAGGCATTAAACCTTCGTTTATACGAGTGTATAAGGTAGATTTTTTATACCCGGTTTGGTGAAGTAATTCAGGTTGGCGTTGTATTCTTATTTGGGCTATTTGAGCCATGTTCGATCCTTATTGGAATTTGAAAACATGACTAAGGTACAAACCTGATCGGATCGACCTACGCGCAGGTGATCCGTTTGGCTAAATTAATTTTATTTTTTTAAACATTGATAGAAAAAAGTGACAGTCAATTTAAAACCCATTAAATTGTCGGGCTGTGCTGGGCTTCCATAAAGGTTACCTTCAATTGTTAATCTATCATTAATATTTCTATGTACTTCTTCTTCTGATATTTTACCTAGACGTACATCATCTTCAGCCATATCTAACAGCCACTTGTTAGCGGGATCTTCCCCTAATCTCTTGTGTCTAGGCAGTTCCTTCCTTTTCTTTCTATATTCACAATCTTCTAAGTATTTCTTAATCGCCCATATTTTAAGATCGTTTTTATATTCTTTTAGTAATTCTTCGTCAGCATTGCTCACAGAATCATACCTTTTATCAGCTGCTTTTTTAGCACCTTTAGAAATAAACACATCTTTAATACACCGAACCGTACTTTGCTTTTCAACAAGTAGCTCAAGCATTCTTGCAAAGTTAAATAACCCTGAATCTCTGAGTGTTACAGACAAATCATGTACTAAAACTTTATCCATTTTAAAGTGATTGTTTTCTATTTTCGTTATTTGTATATCTGCCATTAGTAACTTTTCGTAAAGTAATGCTTGAGTTAAAGCTATACCTTTTTCTTGGGTTGTTGCTTCAACCTTTCTATTAAATTTATTCCTAGCATAACTCTCAGCTGCGCCAACAAGAGATGTTGGGTCTAGGGGTTCAACAAGAGTTTTGTGAACAGGTTTGATAAAGGTAACGAATGATTTCAGATCATCTCTTCTTTTATCTGAACGTTGTTTTTTACTTAACTGAGGCATGTGTATTGAGCTCTCCTTGTGCATTTAATTAAGCATCTAATAATAAAGCGACCCCCTTTAAAGCTCAAAATTGATTTAATAACCATAAAGTTATTAAATCAATATAATGGGTGTGAAATGATTTAAAAGAAACGAAGGTATAAGTCATTGTATCTTTGAGTATGATGAAGTTTAGGCGTTACTTTAAAGTGATGTACTTATCTTCTAAAATACATCTCCCGTATACTTTTTTCTTGGATATCCCTCTTTATTTATTAAAGAGATGAATCGAAAACACACTCAAATGGTAGAAAACTAAGCCTTAATTTAGCTTTTTATTAAATCCATTTGAAGGTGTCTGTTATTCTTATAACATCAGAACATATAGAGATCATATAATTTAACTACCTTCCATTTTAACTTTATCAGAACCAATAAAAAAGTTAACAAATAAAATTTGCTAACTTTTTTAATTATACTATATTTAAAAGCCTCAAACATCATTGTGATGTTAGTATGACTGGTCGGAAGAAGTCGAAGTTGTGTCTGAATATGTGACTTTGCCTCTTCCACCTTCATTTTCTTCAATCCACTCAAGCCTAGAAGACGTATAAAAAAGTGTAATCAATGCTACGATTGAAGCTATGGCCTTTAGATATTTTTTTAAAGTTTTGCTATCCATCTTTGCGATCATGGTAAAAAATGGTGCAAATCTTACAGAAAGAATAACTAGGAATGCTATGCTATGAAGGGCGATTAATCCACGGAAAATGTGGCTAACCGTATTGGCGTTAATATGTCCTGATTTTGTCAGTCGAAATATTATAAAATCAAAACTAATAACTATTAGAAATGCTAATGTAGTGTTAAATTTATCTGAACTGTTCATGTGGGTTATCCTCATCAAAGTTTGTCGACGCTCGGTTTAATTGGTAATAATTAAAACTGTATTTCTTATAACTATTTTCTATTTCTTTTAAATATATTTGTGTAAATGTATACATGTAATGCGTATCCTCTTGTTTAATTAAAAATTTTGACATTAACAAAACTGTCATAAATAAATATAGACAGTATTCAAGATACTGCTAGCCTCAATATAAAACTCAAATCAATTTTGAAGACGCCTTACCTTCCCTTTTAGAGCCAAGAATAAAACAGCATAAAAATCAAGAGCATAAAAAACCAAAATCTACCCCATGAAGAGGCTTTTTTAAGTTGTCTTCACATTAGGTAATTATATTTCCTTTACAGTCGCATAAAAATGCTAGTAAATTGCTAATAATTAGTGAAAAAAGGAAATAAATAAATGAAGAAAATTATAGCCGATGTTAATGAAGGTGATTCGTTACAAAAGCGCAGAGCTATTAACTTTAAAATGCTCCTGCGACAGTCAGCAGATCGAAGGTATGACGGTAAATCAATTAAACTCACAAGTGTTAGTGAAAAAGTAAATGTATTCCTTAAGAGAAATAAAATAAGATCTACCGTAGCCATTAATGGCAAAGTGATTTCCCAGTGGTTCTCCCGTAGTATTTCTGATGAACGTTGTCATTGGATAGAATGTGCAATGCTATGGCCAGAAGGAGCATTGAGTAATGAAACAATTGCAGAAACTGTACTACTACATATTAAGATTGAAACACCTCATTACTCTCATAGTAAAGCTATAGATAAATTTGTAGATAATGTACAGAAAGAGATTTTGCAAATTGAGCGAATCATGTGGGTGACAGGTGAGTTTGATGTGCTTCTTCGACTACGCATGAACAATATATCTGAGCTTGAACGAATACTTGAAAACATTGCGGAATATGAAGAGTGTATTGCATGTAAGTCTTCATTCATATTGAAACAGGTCAATATATAACCACTTCTAATTGACATTATTATGAGAAGTTGTATTGTCAAATACAACAACGTTTACATAAAACTTAGTACGTCCCATGTTAGCTTTTCTTATTAAAAACATTTTATGGATCGTTATTGTGAGTTAATTCAATCCATTTTGACAACTACTTAGAATCAATCACCTGAAAGAACTCTACTCGACTTAATGATTACTATTTACTTAAATACCAAGGTATTCCAATTTACATGCACCATCAATTCTAGCTGCAGAAGGATTAACATTAATATTCACAGTTTTATCAGCCATTTTAGCTGCCAATGCTAATGAAAGGAGCCCTTGGTTGCTATTCAAAATATAAAATGGTGCTAAACCATTAGACCAACTTGTAGGCTTACAATTACCACCTACTGAAGTCACACCTTCTACAGTGATCCATGTTACATCGCTCCAAACATTTCCTTGCGTAAAATATGGTGCTGCATGGGATTTAAATTCTACAATTTTAGTTAATTTAATTACCTCTGAATTAGTAAATAATGAAACAAATAATAACCCCAATAGAACTTTTTTCAAAACTATCTCCAAAACAATTTGATGTCTGTATTAACAATAACCTATTGATAAACAGCCTATATTACAATCTTAAAACAACGAGCGTAAATATCCCATAATTTCAAGGCATAAGAAACCACCATGGTTAAATATTTGTAAATATTAAGTCAACACTTCGATGTCGCACTAACTCATCTTCAATATTTATAACTAAAGTAATAAATGAAACCCAACGAGCTGTTTCCTTGCAGTTTAATTGAATAATATGGGGCTTAAATAGCTGTATCAATAAAATTTCATCGAAAGAAGAAGAAATAGTTGGTTTCTTCTCCTTAATCGCTTATTTTAACCGGCTGTTTTTTGCCTTTTAATTAGGCGTATTTATTCAATAAGGAATATGGAATGTTCAAGTTTTTTGCTATTTCTCTCATGTTATTAGTTCCAAACTTAGCATATGCTAATGAAGGAAAGATTACCAACATGTGGGTTTCTGGTGCTAATAGTGTATGGGGGGCCGCACATAGTGACATTGTACAGATAACATTAGACGTTAAATTTACTCATGCAAATTGCAGTGATACGTATGCTGCCATTAGAAAATCCGATGAGCATTTAATAAGCGTAATATTAGCTGCATATTTGGCAGGTAAAACGGTTCAAATTCAGCTTAATAGTAAAGATACATACCATGATGGTTCAAGGTGTATCATTACTGATGTGTTGGTTAAATCATAAAGTTAAAAGGCCTTCAAGAGGGCTATTAACAGTTAGCTAGGTTCTGCTTGGTTCACATTTTAACCAACAATTAAAAGCCTCTAATGAGGTGTTATATAACCGTAAGGATATCCATGAACAAACTTATGTTTTTTCTAATTTTACCCTTTCCCGCTGCTTCCAATGCTTGAACAACGGCGGAGACTACTGGCACTATTAACACAATTAGAACTATTTCACAGTACAATCAGTCAGTATTAGATGGTCAAGAAGAGGTTATATTTAAAGTTGGTGTATTAAATTCAGCTTGTGATTGGCTTGCAGTAAAGGCGACTGATTCTGCTTATATTTCAGCTTTATTATCAGCTCAATCTCAAAATAAAATAGTCACAGTTTGGTATTATACCGATGTAATGTCACCTATTGGGGGGCGGGTTTGTAAAGCTAAGAACATAGAATTGAAGCAATAATTGAATCCCCCTTAAAGCTGGCAGTGGCTAGTTTCTGCTTCACTTCGCAATTTTACCCACAATTAAAATCCTCTTAATGGAGGTTATTAGTCACATACTATTAATAAGGAGTATTATGAAAAAGTTATCAACTGGCTTGGTTGCATTATTTTTATCGTTAAATGTATCTGCCGAAAATACCATAGGGTATGTAAAAATTAGCGACTTAAAAGCTTTCTCGAGCTACATAAGTATTTATTTAAAAGATGGTCAGACACATAATTGTACCGAATCCAGTAATACGCGTTTTCAAAGCGATGTAACGCAACCCCATATAACGTCATTCTTATTAACTGCTTTTACAACAGGAAAAGGGGTTAGGTTTCAATATAGCTGCGAAGGAATTACGGCAATAGTTACAGGTGTTAGATTGCAAGATAACTCATAACAAGCGATTCAAACGGGCTTTTAATAGATTTTACCAATTAAACTGATTTGCTTTTTTCTTGCTGTTGCCATTAGACACACATCACTCAAAAAGATAATAACAAAAGCTTATTTGAACTTTAAAATTAAATGTTTAATAAAAACCCCATATATATGTAGTAAACAAAGAATCAATTACATATAAATATGGAATCAACGCCCAATAATTCCTTGTATATGTGGAATATAAGTTTTATTATTCTTTATATATATGTAATAAAGGGCTTGAACATGAGCATTAAATATATTGTTATCAAGCAATATCAAGAAATAATTGATGCTGCAGTGAGACAAGTTTCAAAGTTGAAGATGCCACCTGAAGGCTGGTTACGAACGAATCGTAAAGCATTACAAATGCCTGCTAAAATAATTATGGAAAAAGCTGGTATTAAATCAAGCGAACTTTATCGTATTGAAAAAGCAGAAGTGGACGGAACATTAACACTCAATAAATTAAAAGATACAGCCTATGCAATGGGCTGCGACTTTCACTATGCTATTGTGCCCAAAGATGAGATTAAAAACCTCATCGAGAATAAGGCACGTCGTCATGCAATATCACTTCTTAGGAATGCCAGCGTACATATGGAACTTGAAGAGCAAGGGACAACGATGGAGCAGATAGAGTTGCAAGTAGATAAACTGGCCGAAAAGCTTGTGAAAGAAATGCCTGAATGGTTCTGGGGGGAAACTAATGATCACTAACAATAACATTGAAGGAGCAACTCCTTTAGATCCTGATGAATTAGCAGGTTTAAACTTCAAACACATCACAACTCGTAATCAACTAGATGAATTAGAACAAGCGAATATAGTGAGCGGTTTACTTTGGCTTAAGAAGAATAATAAGCGGGCCGATGTATTATCGATTAATTTCGCATTACAATTACATAAAGCACTCTTTAAAGATGTTTGGGCGTGGGCTGGTACTTTCAGATTAACTGAAAAAAATATTGGTGACGATCCATTTCAAATATCAGTTAATTTAAGAAATTTACTCGATGATCTGTCAGCATGGATTGAGTTTGAAACTTACTCTGCGAAAGAGGCTATTTTGAGGTTTCATCATCGACTAGTAAAAATTCATCCTTTTCCAAACGGTAACGGTCGATTTTCAAGAATATACGCGGATCTTATTGCTCAACAATTATTTAAAGTTGCATCCATAAATTGGGGCGGAAAAAACTTAAATAAAATGACCCAAGCAAGAACTGATTATATTCATGCCCTGCGCATTGCTGATGGTGGTGATATGTCTGCGTTATTAAATTTATACGTCGATTAACAAAAGTTTGAGTGTACAACTGTTGGTTACCTTAATTAAGGGCATTGCGATAACTTGCTAGCCTTACTGTTATTATTTGCCAAGCAACTATTCATTGCCGATAAGAATGGGTAATTCTCCATTGATAGAGTAACCTCTAATAAGCTAACTAAAAAGTTGCTCTAACTTTTCCCTAATCAGAGCCTTTTATTTATTACGCCAATAGCTTTTTACAAATAGAAACCGTTGATCGCTTTTTTAGGTGCTGGTGGTTACAAAATTCGGCCAGTGCTTGGCTATTCCCTACCGCACCATGAAACACCTTTCTAAATTGTGTAGTGAGCACCAACCAATTTTCAGGGCATATACCTAAAATTTGAGTGGGTGTCTTCTATTTTTGAGTTTATCTTCACCGCACAAAAAAGCCCTACGTACACAGCGTGAAATGCAGTGATAGTAAGGCGTATCAATTAAACTGATTTGTCTTTTTCTTGCTGTTGCCATGGGGAACATATCACTCAAAAAAAAATAATAACCAAAGCTTAGTTGAGCTTTTAAATTAAATCCATTTGAGTGGGTGTCTTCTATTTTATAAATTAATTGAGGCGACAACTATCCTGTTACAGGGGAGTCTGTTAATTCTTATTCTTATTCTTTATGGTATCCACACCTTCTTTTATAGTTAATAAATCATGATTTCTAGATGTAATCACCTCATCCCAAGGCGAAACATTTTCATAACTTGCTGTGTATAATGTTTCTTTATCATTTTTCATTATAGTTTCAAATACATAACATGATAATTCACTTGAAAAACAAATATCTTCCTTTAAATTAACAATTATGAAGTCGAGCTCGTTTTCATTTATAGCTTTGATTTCTTCATAACTAATATTATTTATAGTTAAGTATTCTCTCAACAAATCAAAGTATTCACTACTCCAATCAGCTTTTGGAAAGTCCATTTTTATTCCCAAACTTCCCTCCACTAATATATATTTTCTAAATTGAAGAAATTTATCAGACTTATTTTGTGATAATACCAGCGTTCCACCGTCAAAGCCTCTCTTTAAAAGGACGTCTAACAGAAGTGAAAAATTTTCAGATGTATATGCACTGTTACCGCTTTGTATAAATCCCTTTATTAACAAGAGACAAACAGTCACAATAACAAAAAATATAATCCAGCTTAACAAAGACATATTACTACCCTCAAAACATTCCGACAATTTTACCCGCTGCATAACCTAATGTGTGACCAATCCTAGCAGGCATTCCACCTATTGAGGGGCCAACAGGATTACCTGCTCCAACAGCATTTGAAAAACCATTTCCAAACGCCCCAACGAAGCTGGCGGCAGGTGAGTATTTCAGTCCAGGGTTCGCAGATGGGGAGAGATACTGTCCTTTAGAATTATATGGCTGCAACTGCCCACCCGCTCCTTTTTTCATAGGATATCCGTTTCCTAGAGATGTCTTCACTAGCTTATTAGCTTTAGATGCAATATTCCCAGGAAGAACCATCATCACATCTTGCTCTAACCCTGCTTGACCCTCGTATGCCTCAATATCAGCAGTATCGACAGGATCTGCATTAAGTGCAGGTGTAGAGCTTATGTCACCGTAGATAATCCCAGCAGTAAGTATATCTCTTACTATAACTTTTCCTAAGCCACGAATAGGGCGACCAACGATAGGCTCTATTGTTCCGGTGATTCGAATCGAATGTGTTTGATCTGCATTCAAACTTTCGTTTTTTGAAGCACTAACACTCCCCTCAGCAACATTTTCACCCACTTCAGATTCTTGCTCGGTCTCTTGACTATTTTGATTACTCTTAGCACTCTCAGCTTCATTAAAATCTTCTGCGCCCTCTTCACCACACTTATTTTCATCGGTTGAAGTATACCCACGGTTATTATATTTATCACAAGTATAACCTGTTGGGTCAGTATAACTTAGCGGGTTATTAAAGACATAAGAATAGCGATTCAAACTTTGGGCATTACTTGGCGCTTGTACAATAGGATCAGCTTGAGCAAAGCGGCCCAAACTTGGGTCATAAATACGACCTCCCATATGAATGATATTAGCGTGGTCGACATGCTCATGGCCAGTAAAGCCTTTTTCAGTTAGCTTTAAAGTATTACGAACATATTCATTAAGATAAACTTGCTGAATAGGTGCCCAACTTGGCCCTTCACGACGCTTACCAAATGCGTCGTAACTTAATCGTTCAACTAGGCCGCCATGTTCATCGGTAATAACACTTAACGAACCAATATGATCTCGGTAGAAATACTTTAACTCTTGGGTGTTGTTATTACGGATTATATTTAAGGCAAAATCACCAATGTAGCGTTTAAACTCAGTTAAGCCTGAATCATGCATAACCACTTCATTACCTGCGACATAGTACGAGGTGCGTTTGCTGTCGGTATCTTCATCAACACGTTTAAACCGTTTATGGTTTGCGTCATAATTAAAGCGAGTAGATGAATAAGTGGAATCAATTTGTTTAGGTTTGTCATAGCCCGTATAGCTTATAGCACGACTTTCTACACTATTTGCATATTGCTTAACTTGATTACCTCGGCTGTCGTAGCAATAGTTTAAACTACCTACGGTAGTAATCGCGTGCGGGCCGGCAGTATTACTACAAGAAGCGGCTTGTTGGCCATAAATATAGTCAACGCCATTTTCAACGTCTGATTTCGATTGAATATTACCATTGTCGTTATATTGAATCGCTAAGGTAGCTGCACCATTAAAGTTTACATCGGTTAAGCGGCTTAAATTATCATAATAAAAGAGCTCTAATAATTCAGGTGTATTAGCGTCGCCGTTATTATCTTTTCGTACCCTTAAGTTGCCTAAGCCATCGTATTCATAGACGTGGTCTTGTATAACACCATTATTAGCATTGATACTTGTTAAATAACCGGTTACTTCATCGTAGTTGGCAATTGTTGTTTTACCATTACCTAGCTGCCACTGGGTTATATTACCAAAGGCATCCATTTGCATGGCTTGATAGTAATGAGTACTTGAATTACTGGCTTCTTTTAATGTTTTGGTAAAGCCATTTTTATATTCAAACTGTATACCCCTATTGCTGCCTGAGAGGTCAAATTGTTGAAAAACACGACCATACTTGCCATAGGTTGTTGAAGTGTAAAAGGTGTTAGTATCATATTTATAGGTGGTATTTTCTAAACGGCCTAACGCATCGTAGCCATAAGTGCGTGTTGCGCCTTCATTGCCTATTTCTTTTTTAAGTAAAGCGTTATCAAAAACAAATTGTGCGGTGTGGTTCCCGTCAGGTGACGTGGTTTCAATTTTAACTACTCTGCCTAAAACATCATAATAACTAGTTTCTGTGCTCGTATCTGTTGTTGCTCTTTGTATTGGTTGGCCAAGTGCATTACTAACAAAACTAATAAAGCCTTTATCGGGATCATTCATTGATATTTTACGACCATAGTTATCGTAATTTACCGTTATCCCCGTAGTATCAACATTGGTTGCCTGCGTAAGGTTACCCAATGGGCCAAATTGATATGTAGCTGATTTGTCATTTTGATTAATAGTTTCAATCGTTTGGCCAAAACCATTACTTACCTGGCTTAAGTCGTAATTAATAACCGCACTGTTAAGTGTTCCACTATACGTACTATCAACCTCAGTTTCATGAGTAAAGCCTGTCCAACTAATTGTTTTACTGGTGTCATCGGCAGCCAATAAATACCACTTACGGCCTAAATTATCATAAGAAAATGTTGACTCGGGAATAGTTGTAGCATCAGTGAAATGCGGATTGGTTTCAGTAATAAGTAAACCTTGCTTATTATATGATTTTTTAATCCAAATCCATGCACCATTTAAGTCTTTTACTTTACTTGCTACCTCTCGGCCAGCAAAGTCAAAATATACTATTTTTTCTGGCGATGTGGCAGAAGTAATATGCGTAAAAAATTGTGCATTGGCTGGGCAGTCTGCAACACATTCAGCATTGATTTGCGTTGTATAACTACCGTCATCAGCGGCTGAAAAATATTTTCCTGCAAAGTCGTTATAAGAAAAATATTGTTTTACGTTATTAGCATCTGTAACCGTTTCAGGTAAATTTAGTTTGTTGTAATCCGTAAAGCTACTTTGTAAAAACAATCCGTTATGCACACTGCTTAGGGTTCTACCGCTATTATATGTAGATGTTGTACGCCTAAATACATGATACTTGTCGGAGTCTAAATCGGTTGGTATTGCGCGTGTTGAGCAATTATCTTTATAATGACTACTACATAGGGTAACTACGCTTTTATTACCATAAGTGTCATAACTCGTCGCTGTTTTTAAGTAAACTGACTCATCAGAAGCTACGCCTTCCAGAGTTATTCCTTTTTCTTGGCTTGCTACTCGGCCATTCGCATTATAGGCATAAGATTGGCGCTGAACTTTACTCGTTGCCGTGCCGTCAATATCTAATGAATACGTGTTTGTAACCGTAGTTGGTCGGTTTATCAACCAGTTATCAGTGTCTTCATCATCGAATAGAAAATCTGAAGTTACCGTTAATTCATTGTCAGAATATTTGTCAACTTTAACGACTTCTGTTTGTGTTTTGTTTGCGTACTCATCTGCTACTTTTGTCAAAGTATTGGTTGTAGTTGTGGTATTTAATAACGTAGCAACGTTGGTAACATCGCCATTAGCTCCATTTAACCGATAAGCATTATCTATTTTAGTTTTTACATAAATTTGCTCAATAGTGTCGGAGTAAAAACTGTGCGAAGCCCATTCAGTGACTTCCATCGAGTTAGTTAATGTACTGCCATAATAATCTTCTGACTTATACAGTTTTCCTGTGTAAGGATATTCTTGACGGTAATATTGATGCTTTTCTCGTAAGGTGTCATTGTTAATCGTTATAAACTTGGCAAAACCTAATGAACC
>Ga0105359_10002541_pt1 | contig 15115 bp, 11 predicted proteins | sample GOMGulsemesocosm_6_FD_83659 | JGI IMG/M metagenome (GOLD analysis project Ga0105359, IMG submission 83659) | Methane-oxidizing microbial communities from mesocosms in the Gulf of Mexico - GOM8C Gulf of Mexico | ecosystem: Environmental > Aquatic > Marine > Cold seeps | place: Gulf of Mexico...
TTATTTTCGTTAATGAAGAAACAACTTCTTCAAAATCTTCATCATCCATCGTGTCTTTACTTAATGCAGCAACTACTTGCACATTAAAATCAGCGTAATGCTGAGTTGAACTCCAAATCAAAAATATTAAATGATGTGGATTAACGCTGTCGATGAGTCCTTTCTTAATCCATTCTTCAATAACTGCCACCTTACCGTTTAACCACACTTTAAAGTCACTATTAAGGTATTCGTTCAGCACGGGAGCGCCATGAATTAATTCACTAGCAAATATTCTCGACGCATCGGGGTCATTTTTAGAATGCATTACCTTTGCTCTAATGTATCCACTAAGCGCTTCTTTAGGTTCATTATCAGCATTTAACGTATCATAGTCTTTATTCCATACTTCAATAATATTACTCAACAACTGTTGATATAAGTCCGTTTTATCTTTGAAGTAATAATGAATATTGGCACGGGGAATATTAGCACGTTCAGCAATACGCTTAATGGATGCACCTTTAAAACCATAAGTAACAAATTCTTTTTTTGCGGCACTAAATATCAGTGCTTTATTCTTTTGTCTAATATTGCCTTCTGATACTTTCGCTTTTGCCACAAATACTCCCGTTAAAAAATAAAAATCAGCAGTATTTAAGAAAATTCTATAAATGCTGCCGATCATTTTGATTATTAGATAATAAAACTTAATTTATTTCAACCAAGCAATCTATGCTTTATCAAATAACTTGTCTTTATTAAGCTCTTTTGGTGTCTTAATTTGCTGCTTTGAACTGAATACGGCGTCCATGCAATAAGGGTTCTGTATAACCACTAGGTTGCTCTTGCCCCCTAAAAATTAATTCAACAGCAGCCTGAAAAGCAATATTACTTTCAAAGTCGATAGCCATAGGCAGATAAGTTGTGTCGCCTATGTTCTGTAAATCAACCACAGTAGCCATACGTTTTAAAGACTCTAACACTTGCTCTTCGGTTAACATATCATGAAGTAGCCAGTTACAAATATGTTGACTTGAAATACGTAAAGTAGCTCTATCTTCCATGCGCCCAACATTATCAATATCAAGCACTTTTGAACAACCTGTTCCTTGATCTATCCAGCGAACCACATAACCTAAAATGCCTTGTACATTGTTATCAAGTTCATCCTGAATATCTTGCTCGCTCAATTCTTGTCCATTTTTTAATAGTGGTATCGTCAATAAATCAGCCAAATCATCAGCATTCTCTTGATTTGAAAACTGCTCCAGCAACTTGTCTTGAATATCACTGACATTAACCTGATGATAATGTAATACGTGTAAAGTGGCAGCTGTTGGAGAAGGAACCCAAGCACAGTTTGCACCTGATTTGGGCTGTGCTATTTTTGTTCTTACCATAGCTGACATTTCATCAGGCAATGCCCACATCCCCTTGCCTATCTGCGCCTTTCCTTTTAACCCCGTTTGTAAACCGATGCGAACATTCCGATTTTCATAAGCCTTTATCCACTTTTCGTCCTTCATTAATGCTTTACGGGTCATAACTCCGGCTTGCATATTAGTATGGATTTCGTCACCGGTTCTATCTAAAAAACCGGTATTAATAAAAGCTAAACGGTCTTTTGTCGCTCGGATACACTCCTTTAAATTTATCGAGGTACGGCGTTCTTCATCCATAATACCTAATTTAATTGTGTTGGTTGCTAGGCCTAAAGATGCCTCAATACGCGTAAATAACGCATCACTAAATGCAACTTCCTCCGGGCCATGCATTTTAGGTTTAACGATGTAAATACTGCCTTGATGTGAGTTTTTAAATCGAGAATTACCCGTTAAATCATGTAAAGAGATTAATGTCGTGATCAGGCCATCTAAGATGCCCTCTGGTACCTGTTTGTTATCAGCAGTTAGTACCGCATCATTGGTCATTAAGTGGCCAACATTTCTTATAAACAGTAGGCTGCGACCGGGTAAGGTTAACACTTTGTTATCAAGCGTGGTGTAAGTACGGTCTGCGTTTAATTCTCTGGTAATTAAGCGGCCATTTTTTTCTAACGTTTCACTCAACTCCCCTTTCATTAATCCTAACCAATTACGATAAACAGCGGTTTTATCCTCTGCATCAACGGCAGCAATGGAGTCTTCACAGTCTTGAATAACACTCAATGCAGACTCTACGATTATGTCGGCAACTGATGCAGGATCAGCTTTAGCCACTGGCATGCAGGGGTCTATTTTTATTTCGATATGCAAACCGTTATTTTTAAATAAAAGCCCAGTAGGGTTTTCTGCTTTACCGTTGTAAGCAATAAACTTTTCGGGTTCTATCAAACTTGTCTGTTCACCTGATTGTAGGGTAACCACTAGCTTAGCGTTGGCAATTTTATAACTGATCACATCATTGTGGCTACCAACGTTAAGTGTGATCACTTGATCTAAGAATTGACGGGCATAGGCTTTTACTTTTTCGCCACGCACAGGGTTATAGACTTTACTTTTTTCAGCACCATTTTCTCCACTAATAACGTCTGTACCATAAAGTGCATCATACAAACTTCCCCAACGTGCATTTGCGGCGTTTAAAGAAAACCGCGCATTCATAAGCGGTACGACCAATTGTGGTCCTGCAACTTTGGCTACTTCATCATCAACACCTTTAGTGGTCACAGAGAAGTCTCCTTTTTCCTCAACAATATAACCAATATCAGTTAGAAACTGTTGATAGCTATCGCGCTCAAAAGGCTGATTACTACTGTTTAGATGCCATGCGTCTATTTGTGCTTGAAACTTTGTCCTTTGTTCAAGTAGTGCTTCATTTCTTGGCGTAAACTCATTGAAAATCTTGGCCATTGACAGCCAAAAATCGTCAGCATCAATGCCTATTCCAGGCAGTACTTCTTGCACTATTAAGTTATACAATGGCTCTGCAATTTTATATCCGTGTTTATTTACGCGTTTGTTCATAGGGTGACTCTAGTTGTGTGTATACTTTGCTTTCTTAGTGTTCGTTTATTAACCGCCAAATAGAAAAACAAAAAAGCAGCGAGGCTGCTTTTCTGTTTCTACCATTCATTTGTTTGGACAAATTAATTCGTATTGGTTTGCTCTAACCAGATAGCCAGTTGAGTTCTTTCTTCATCTGTCATTTGGGTTTTGTTCATAAATGGCATATCTTTGGCGTCGAGGACTCGTGCTTTAATGCGCGGCGCCCATTGTTCTATCGAAGCTGCACCTGTAAATACCACACCACCTTGAGCGACAGTGAAAATATCATCGGTGTTTTGCTCTGAATGACAAGCATTACAACGATTTTCAATAATGGTTTGTACTTGCGCCATAGTCACTTTTTGTTTCAACTGAGCAGCACTGATTTCAACCTTTTCAGGTGCGATTAAATAAGCTAATGCAATAGTCGCTGCCACAGCCCCGACTATGATCCCTGGCTTGTTCTTTCCAAAGTGACGAAGCACAAAGTACTGTCTTATCGCCGCAGTAATTATAATAATCGCCATTAATACAATCCAACCGGCGTTGTGGTTGAATGTCATAGGGTAATGATTAGAGATCATGATAAAAATAACTGGCAAGGTAATATAAGTATTATGAGTTGAGCGAAGTTTAGCATTTAAGCCATATTTCGAGTCAGGTGTTGTGCCTTCTTCTACCGCTTTAACTAACGCGCGTTGTGACGGCATAATGCCGAAAAAGACGTTACCAGCCATAATAGTGCCGATAATTGCTCCCATATGCATATAGGCGCCACGAGCACTAAATACTTGCATTAGACCATAAGATAATAATGTACCTAGCGCTAATAAAATAATGCCTAATATTAAACCATGGTCTTTAAGTTTGGTACGTACCAAAGCTTCATAAAAACCGACACCAACAACAATAGCGCCAAGGCCATATAATATGGCCTGTAGTTGACTTAATTCTGCAACACTCTTATCAATCAAGTAAGTTTCTGCGCCAACATAAAACATCAATGCTAATAAAAAGAAACCTGTGATCCATGTTGTATAAGCTTCCCATTTGAACCAATGCAGCATAGTGGGCATTTTTGGCGGCGCAAGTTTGTATTTTGCCACTTCATAAAAACCACCACCATGAATGGCCCATAAGTCACCTGAAACACCTTTATCTGCTTTTTCTTGTGGCGGTGTTTCTAAATGGTTATCTAGCCATACGAAATAAAATGAAGCACCGATCCAGGCAATACCTGTAATAACGTGTGCGAAACGAATGGCTAAATTAAGCCAATCAGTAATATACGGATCCATAAGATTCCCCAATTTTGTTATTTACTAGCTTCTTATAAGTGAAGCGTCTTTTTAATTGAAACTACAGTCAGTTCGTTAGAAGTAAGCTCTAGATTTCTAAAATGTCTCTACTAAACCCGCTCACCCATGATATGTGTCGCTTTTACATGGCGTTCATCACCTAACATGCTTAAGATGAATAGCTTCTCTGACAAGTTCTTGCAATGTGCCATACGTCGGTCCATTAATGGCGTAGCATGATAATCGAGTACGATAAAGTCAGCCTCTGCACCTTGAGTGAAGTTACCGATTGTTCCTTCAAGATCTAAGGCAACAGCACCACCTAATGTCGCCAAGTAGAAAGATTGGAATGGACTCAGTTTGTCATTTCTAAGTTGCTGAGTTTTGTAACCTTCGTTGATTGTGCTTAACATCGAGAATGTCGTGCCAGCGCCAATGTCCGAGCCAAAACCGACGTTAATATCGAAGTCTTGTGCTTGTTTAAGGTTGAATAGGCCACTTCCTAAAAATAGGTTTGAACTTGGGCAGAATGCGATAGCTGAATCTGTTTCGCCTAAGCGCTGACATTCACTGTCATGTAAATGAACACCATGAGCGAAAACACTGCGGCGACCGAGTAACTGGCTCTGATCATATACATCTAAATAACCTTCACTATTAGGGAAAAGATCGTTTACCCAAGCTATTTCATCTTTGTTTTCACATAGATGCGTATGTAAATAAACACCTGGATTTTCAGCAAGTAATTGCCCTGCTTTGTTTAGTTGTTCAGTTGAACAGGTTGGTGCAAAACGTGGTGTGATGGCGTACTGTAAACGATCGGTATTATGCCATTTTTTGATTAATGCTTTACTCTCGTCATAACCACTTTGAGCGGTATCGGTTAGATAATCAGGACAGTTTTGATCCATTAATACCTTGCCACAAATCATGCGAAGTTTTTTCTGTTGGGCGATAGTAAAAAAAGCATCAACGGATTCTTTATGCACAGTACCAAAAACTAAAGCCGTAGTTGTACCCGCTTCAAGTAGTTGTGTTAGAAAGAACTCGGCTACTTTTTTGCCGTGTTCTAAATCAGAAAATTGACGTTCAAACGGAAAAGTATAATTTTCTAGCCATTCAAGCAATTGTTCACCATAAGAAGCAATCATCTCTGTTTGTGGATAATGCACGTGCGTATCAATGAATCCAGGCATGATCAGTCCAGTTTTATAATGAGTAACCTCTACACTCTCATCTAAAGAGGATAATAAATCACTAGCCTCTCCAACTTGTTCGACTAAACCGTCTTTAATGATCAATAAGCCATCTTCTATATATTGATAACTGTCTTGTAGAGCAACTTTAGCTGGATCTGCTAGAAAGTGTAATAACTCTCCACGGTATACTTTTAACATTTTCTTTTACCTATTTGCTTGTGCCAACTCTTCAATATTAATTGGCAACTTCTATAATGGCTTGAGTAGACTTAAGTTAATTTTAATCGACTTAAGTGAGTTTAATTTTTTCGTTTTAGCTAATTAGCTTTTCGTAATAACTAAAGAACCATCTAATTCGAGTACATCACAATTGTCACCTTCGCCACCCCTATCAATGACTAAAAAGTCACTTTCACCGCCTAAAGCTAAACAAAAGTGATGCCAAGTACCTTTGTGGTAATTCACCCCTTGATCTGACTTAGCAATAAAGACTTCAATCTTACTGCTGTCAAAATCCCCAGCTGGCGCAACGACAACCAGGTAAGGTTCTTTTCCCATAGGAATGAACGCTTGGCTACCATGTGGATGGCGTTCCATCATTTTAATCGCTATAGGCTGCGCTAAAGGTGTTGAACGAAAGATATTGACCAACGGATACCCGTTATTATCTGAAACATCTACCTTAGCTAAATCATGATAACGTTGCGTAAAACCGCCATTAATTGCAAAGCTTGTTGCCTCTTCACTGGTTTCTATAACATCGCCGAAGGCCGCAAAGGCGCTGCTAGATAATGGTTTTGGTGAAATCGTGTGCACTTTAGCTATCATTTAACTATCCATCGGTATGTGACTCTTACAATATGACTTTTCACTATTTTTCTTCTAATAAATTATTTAGCTGCCACGGTAGGTTGAATAACCAAATGCAGTCAGTAACAACGGAATGTGGTAATGGCTATTTGTGCCATCAAGTTCGAAAACGATATCGACATAAGGGTAAAAACCTTGTTCATTATTAGCCGCAAAATAAGGCTTTGTTGCAAAGTGCATACGATAAACACCGGCAGCAAGTACAATATCATCAGCTAATAATCCAGCAATTCTACCGTCGGCATTCGTGACGCCAGAGGCTAACTCCTGCCACCCATCGCCATTTTGAGCGAATAAAGAGATCGGTAAGTTTTGTGCAGGTTTTCCACGCGTTGTATCTAATACATGTGTAGTGATTTGGCTCATAGTAATTTCTCTAATCTAAGGTGGAAAATCTTACGCTGTTCTTCTGCAGCATTGGCGAGTTCTGTTTCTTTATTGTTGGGAAGTCTAGCCTCTAGCAGCGCTAACATTTGCGAAGCGGTTTTTCCCGTTGCACAAACAATAAAGATAAAACCAAACTTTTTAAGGTAATCAGCATTCCCTTTAGCCAAATCAAGTAATACCTGTTCACTTGCTTCATTCACAGAGCTTTGCTCACCACTTGCTAGTTCTTTAGTATTGGCGTATTTGGCTCGTAAAGTATCGACATTACCAATTTGAGGATGTCCCTCAAAAGCTTCTAGGTAATCAGCCTCTTCTAATTCTTGCCATGATAAGTCGGCTTGATTGGCTAGTCTTCGCTCATCATTGAAAGGACGTGCAGCGATCATAGCATTAACCCAAGCACTTGATGTACAACATTGCATAAAACTATGAATTGCTTGTTCCGTGTTAGCATTGTTTAAAGTATGTAAACTCATAATTATTCCTTCTTACCCGACACGTTTATCAAGCACTTTACCAAAGACTCTCATACGTGAAATGCCCCCATCAGGGAAGATATTTAGACGCACATGGGTAAAGCTTTGCTCATTGCTAACAGTTATTTCATTAATAAACAGGTGCTCACGGTGAGCGAAGAGTTTTGTTCGATTTATAATCGGTTGCCATTTATCTTCTTGTTTGCCATTACTGAAGTCATCGCTATCAGAAACCATGCCCTCTAATAAAAATGTATCGGGAAAGTTACCTTTAAAATGACAAGTATCAACGACGACTTTTTCGATGCTACCTTGGCTAGCGAGTTTAACAATAGACCAGTCAGGTCCCGGATCACGACGACGTTTTGTTTCCCAACCATCGCCCATGTCTTTACCACGTCCAGGCATAATTAAGTTGTTTTTATCACTAAAGAACATATCGCTTACTAGCAACGCCTTTCCACCATTTTTGATGTAGGCTAAGTCAATTAATTCGCCATCAATAAATTGCTTCCAATTTACATCAGCTTCGCCGTAAACCCTTATACGAGCAACTCCACCATCAGGGAACATATTTAAACGTATATGGGTATAAGCTTTGTCATTATTAATGGCAAATATATTTTGGCTATGAGCTTCAACTGTTGCTTGTTCTAACACAGTTTCCCAAACAGTATCGGCATTAGGTTCAATTTCACTAACACAAGCTTCAACAGATACCGACTCAGGTGCATTACCTCTAAAGTAATTAGTGTCAATATCGAAACCACGAATAATGCCTTTTATGCCAAGACGAATAATACACCAATCGAATTCTCGACCATCATCACGGCCATAACTTCGACGAGACTCCCAGCCGTCCATCCATTTGCCGCGGTCAGTGAATTTGTCGTCGATAAAAATGCCTCGTCCAGGTTTGATCAAATTTTCCATTTCAGCAAAAAAATCATCACTGCACGAAAGTGTTTCACCACCTACACGTTCACTGGCTAAGTCTACGCAGTGAGTTTTCAATTGGCGCTCTAGTTCAAGAGGTATACCACTTAATTTGTTTTGTTCTTGAGTATCTATGTCTAGCATCATCGTTTGTTTTTCCTAATAATTTGTCTATCTACTTCTTTACTAAAGTGGCTAATAAAGTAACCACCAAAAGCAGGAATAAAATAACTGAAAATTCAATTTTTGTTTGTATCTAAGCGTAAGTTTATTGACACAATGGCTTAAAGCTGGCCTTTAAGTAACGGTCTACCGACGGGTTTATTAATAAATTTGTCTTGCTGATATACATGGTGGCCACGAACAAAAGTATGTAGTACTTGCCCCGTCACATTACGACCTGCATAGGGGGTAATGTTATGGCGGTGTTTGATCATTTCATTAGTAATGGTATAACTATAATTGGGATCAAAAATTAAGAAATCAGCATGGTTTGCTATTTTGATTTCCCCCTTTACCGAGTCTAAGCCTGCAAACTTTGCGGTTTGTGTTGACATTAAACGAACAATATCAACTAAGCTAAAGCCACGTTCTTTTGCTTCTGTCCAGATTAACGAAATACCAAACTGTAAAGCTGAAATTCCCCCCCACGCCTTTTCGATATCGCCGGTATCAATATGTTTTAATTCTGGTGTACAAGGAGAGTGATCGGATACGATAAAGTCTAATCGTCCATCTGTTATCGCTTGCCATAAATGCTCACGATTACTATTCTCTCTAATGGGCGGACAACATTTAAACAACGTTTTACCATCAGGAATGCTTTCTGAAGCAATGGTCAAGTAATGAGGGCAAGTTTCTGCAGTAAAACGCAAGCCATCTTTCTTAGCTTGTTCAATGGTATCAAGGGCTTCATCTGAAGATAAATGTACGATGTGAACTTTACAGTTATCCCCTTTCTCTTTTGACTCTCTCGCCATATCAACCATTAAAGATATCGCATCGTTTTCCCATTTTTTGGGGCGAGACTCAAGAAAGCTATTATATTCCTTGGTTATTTTTACATCGTTAAAACCACCACAATCTAACTCTGCGTGGATCAAATAGGGTACATCATGTTTCGCTAAAATTGGCATTGCTGCACGAATATCTTTAGCTTCTACATTAGGGAATTCCTCTATGCCAGAGTCAATAAGGAACGATTTCACCCCTAAAACACCTGCATTTAATAGCTCGTCTAAGTCATCAATATTTTGCGGAATAACGCCCCCCCAAAATCCGCAGTCAACCCATAATTTATCATCAACAGCGTCTAGTTTCTCTTGGAAAGCCGCCTTAGTAGTCGTCACAGGAATACAATTTAATGGCATATCAACTAAAGCGGTAATACCCCCTGCTGCAGCTGCTTGCGTAGCGGTATTAAATCCTTCCCATTCGGTGCGACCGGGTTCGTTAATATGAACATGTGAGTCTACCAAACCAGGCATGATCACTTTGTCGTTATAGTCTTGGACAGGGCAGGACAATATCTGACCATGAGGGTGAATTGCATGAATTAGCTCACCTTTTATTTCGATACAAGCTTCGATCATTTCGCCATCGATAACGACATTTTTACTTTGCAGGGCAAAATGTTTCATTTTACTGCTCCACTCTCAATTATTGGTTCTTCATTCATTACCGCCAAATCTTCCGATCTAACCTTTATATGGGTTGCAAGATTTACTGCAGTAATATTTTTAGCATTATTCGCTTGGGCAGTACTTTGTTCTGTAATGAGTTCTTTAATCTCTTTCCAAGCGATACCTTTACTTTGTAGCTGTTTTTTCGTTTGCGTACTGTTTGGTAGCTCTTTATTTGGCAACAAGGCCTGATAAGACTCTATGATTTGTCCTGCGACACTAATGGCGACTTCCATTGGCATTTTACCTACTACTTGTTCTAGCCCTATTGGACAATTCATTCGTTCGACGAGTGAAGGTTGAACTTCTCGGTGTTTATAGCGCTGTTGAAAGCGTCGCCATTTGGTGTCAGAAGCAATTAGGCCTAAGTAATGAAAGTCTTCTCGCTTCAAAATTGCCAAACTAATATCAAAATCTAACTGATGGTTATGTGTCATCACCACATTTAAAGTATTGCTAGGCATTGCTAACACTTCACCCGCGGGATCGTCAGTTACAAGTTTCGTCACATTGGCGTATTGTTCGCAATTTGCTGGAAATTGTGATTCACGATTATCGACCCAAGTAATATGACAAGGCAAACCTGCTAACATTGGGATTAACGCTTGACCAACATGGCCTGCGCCGAATACAGCAATATGAATAGTGTTTGTGGCAAAGCATTCAAACAATATACTGGCATTGCCACCACAACATTGTCCTAACTGACTCCCTAATTGAAAATGTTCAATTGATTGACTATCTTGATTTTTTTTCAATAATGCTTTCGCTTGTTTTATTGCTTTATATTCAAGATGACCACCACCTATGGTGTCATAGTTTTCATTTTGGCTAACCACCATCTTGGTGCCACTGTTTCTGGGGGTAGAACCAGAGACACCAATAATGGTAATTAACACAAAAGCTTTACCTTGCTGATTTAAATTTAGACATGCTTGATTCCAATTCAATTTATATCCTGAGTTTTCAATAGCTAAATTCAGGTTATTTGCACCTTTGTTATCAACAAAAGTGTTATCTAGAAAACTATTGTCAACAAAATGATTATCATCAGAAATGGTCATCATACTCACCTATACTTAATTGCTGCGTTATGTACTTACAAGGTTATTTAGTTACTGCTTTTACTGCTTCTACAGACCAAAGAACACGCTCGGGTGTGGCTGGTGTATCAAGCGTCGGACTAATTTTGTAATCTGCAATACTCGCTATCGCATCTTTAAGTGCGGACCAAACTGACATCCCCAACATAAACGGCGGCTCACCAACAGCTTTTGAGTTGTAAATTGTATGCTCACGATTTGGTGCATCTGGGACTAAGGCTACTCGAAAATCTTCCGGTGCATCATTTATCGCCGGAATTTTGTACGTTGCTGGATTATTTGAAAGTAAACGACCTTGTTCATTCCAAACCAACTCTTCAGTTGTTAACCAACCCATACCTTGAACAAAAGCCCCTTCTATCTGACCAATATCAATCGCCGGATTAATTGAGTGCCCGACATCTTGCAAGATATCGGTACGCAAGGTTTTATATTCCCCTGTTAGCGTATCAATTATAACTTCAGATACCGATGCACCCGTTGCGTAGTAGAAAAATGGACGCCCCTCGCCTGTTGCACGATCAAAATGAATTTTGGGTGTTTTATAAAACCCTGTAGACGATAAAGAAACACGTCCCATATAAGCAATTTGTGAAAACTCAGCAAAACTGAAGGACTGCTCACCGACAATAACATTATTATTTTCAAACTTTACTTGCTCTGCTGTTACTTGATATTTTTCACAAGCAAAGTTAATTAAGCGTTGCTTGATTGTTTTGGCTGCAGCTTCCGCCGCTTTCCCATTTAAATCAGTACCCGATGACGCAGCAGTTGGAGAAGAGTTGGGTACTTTATCGGTACGCGCCGAGGAAGTAGCAACAGTATCCACATCCACTTGAAATTCTTCAGCAACAATTTGTGCAACTTTGGTATTTAAACCTTGGCCCATCTCACTACCACCATGGCTTAAGTGAATCGTACCATCGGTATAAACATGAACCAGTGCACCTGCTTGATTTAAGTGCTGAACAGTAAAAGAAATACCAAATTTAACAGGCGTTAAGGCTATGCCTTTTTTCAATATCGCGTTATTAGCATTAAATTCTGTAATAGCTTTTCGTCGAGCCTGATAGTCAGAGCTTTCTTCTAAGCTCTCGATTATTTCTGCTAAATTGTTATGTTCTACTTCTTGATGGTAGTGTGTTTGATTGCGTCCTTCACCACCATACAAATTGATTTTTCTGATCTCTAATGGATCTTTACCCAAATGACGGGCGATCTCATCCATAACCATTTCGATTGTCATCATACCCTGAGGACCACCAAAACCACGATAAGCCGTATGAGATACTGTATTCAATTTGCAACGATTACCAGTCACTGTTGCTTGGTCTAAGAAGTAAGCGTTATCAGAATGAAACATTGCTCTATCAACAATAGCGTCAGACAAGTCAGGAGAATAACCACAGTTACCATTAACTTCGATGTTAATCCCTTTAATTTGACCATCGTCGTCAAAACCAACGGTATAATTATTCTCAAATGGATGACGTTTACCTGTCATAGTCATGTCATCCATACGACCTAATTTAAATTTAACAGCCCGCTTTGTTTGGTTTGCAAGTAAAGCGGCTATACATGCCCATGGAGCAGCTTGCGTTTCTTTACCACCAAACCCTCCTCCCATACGGCGCATGTCGACTAATACTTTGTTTAATGGAATGTCTAATACTTCAGCGACTAATTTTTGTACTTCACTAGGATGTTGTGAAGAGGTATAGATCTCCATACCACCATCTTCAGTTGGTACAGCGGTTGATACTTGCCCTTCTAGGTACATATGCTCTTGACCACCAACAACAATTTCACCTGATAGTTGATGTTGCGCATTTGAAATGGCACTTTGTGAATCACCACGTTTCATCGTAAAAGGTGGGCGGACAAAGTTTTGTTTTGCTAAGGCATCTTTCACTGTTAATACAGCTTCAAGGGTTTTATATTCAATCTTTGCCAATTTTGCCGCTCTACGTGCGAGATCATAACTTGTTGCGGCTACCGCAAAAATGGGTTGACCAATAAATTCTACTTTGCCAGTGGCCAATACCGGATCACCTGGAAATACAGGGCCAATATCGGTATGGCCAGGTACATCTTCAACAGTAATGACAGCAATAACACCTTCAGCAGCTTTTACCGCAGACAAGTCCATAGAAAGAATTTCTGCATGGGCTTGCGTAGATTGACCGACTGCCGCATGTAATTCACCACGTAAACCAGCACGATCATCAACATATATCGCTTCACCAGCAACCTGTTTGTCAGCACTCTCATGTTTTTTAGAACGACCTACTCCGCCTAAACCAACATTTACTTGCCCTTTTACAACACTCTTATCGCAATTTGAACTGATTTTCTTTGCATCAATTTTTTTCACATTTATGAGATTACGCATAATTTACCACTCGTGTTTCAATCGTTTTGCTTTGAAGCTCTAGATAACACTTTTCTATAAGATTTTGAGCTACCGTCATACGGTACTTATCTGAAGCTCGAACATCTGACATAGGTTGAAAATCTTTAGTCAAAGCAGCTTTGGCTTGGGTAACTGAGCTTTTGTTCAAGCTATTCCCTTGTAACATTGCCTCTGCCTCAGGAGCGCGTTTAGGGATTGCTGCCATACCACCAAAAGCCAACCTAATATTGGTGATTTTTTGATTTGATTGCTCAATAAAAAAGGCTGCTAATACTGCAGAAATATCATCATCGAACCGTTTAGATATTTTATAGAGTTTTAGCGTTTGACCTGTTTTAGGTTTAGGAATTTGGACAGACTTGATAAATTCAGCAGGCTTTAACACTGTTTTCTTGTAGTCAACAAAATAGTCTTCAACCAAAATTGTCCGTTCTTGACCACACATATGTAACGTCATTGTTGCGCCTAAGGCAATTAACGCTGGTGGCATATCTCCAATTGGTGACGCGTTACCAACATTACCACCTAAGGTACCCGTATTACGTACTTGCTTAGAACCAATGCGTTCTATCATTTCCCCTAAGTCAGGATAATAATGGTGCAAGGTATCGATGAACTTACTGTACGGAAGTGCAGAGCCAATAATTATTTCTGAGTCCGTTTCTTCGATAGTTGTTAATTCTTTTACATCACCAAGGTAGACAAGTTTATCAATTGTTGCCAAATTTTGGGTGACGGAAAGCGCTAAATCTGTGCCCCCTGCCACTAATGTTGAAGCAGGTTCATTTTTTAATTGGTATGCCAATTCGTCAATATTCTTAGGCGCAATAAATTCATGGCCATTTCCAGATAATTGAGGAGTGGGCAATTTTTGTAACTCGTTTAACGACGCTACAGTTTGTTGATAATGTTTTGCAAATGAGTCCTCTTCACTATCTTTACTGGAAGTGATCGCCGCAGCGATAATTGAACGATAACCTGTACAACGACAAAGGTTGCCCGCTAACGCTTCCAACACCTCATCACGTGATGGTGACTGATTATGTTTATGCAATGCAAAAGATGACATAACAAATCCAGGTGTACAAAAACCACATTGAGACCCATGATTATCAACGATCGTTTGTTGGGCATGATGCAACTTAGCGCCATCTTTTAAGTCTTCGACAGTTATTAACTGTTTGCCGTGTAAATTACCGACAAAGGTAATACAGGAGTTAATAGACTTATAACTTAGTTGCCCAACATTATCCTTATCCAACTCAGCAAGCACTACGGTACAAGCTCCACAATCTCCTGATGCGCAACCTTCCTTAGTACCGGTATTAAATTGTACTTCGCGTAAGTATTGTAGAACCGTCAAATTGGGGTCTATATTCTTTATTACCACAACATCGTTGTTTAATAAGAAACTAACTGTACTAATTGTCATAATTTGTTCCGTAATTAATCTGGAAAATTTGAGTTCGCAAATTTCGATTGTTTAAATATATCAGAATAAAAACTTGGCACAAGTGTCAAGTTAATAAAATATGCATTAAACCCATAAAATAAATTGTAGAAATACCCATTTAGTAGTTATCGGTTTAATAGTAAGTCCAACTGCAAAGCCATTAATATTAAAGAGTTACCAAATATAGATTGCGTATTTACTGAATTTCCACGTTGTTATAAATTACCATTCATTTAATTTACTGTTGAATCAATTTCCAACTATATTTGGCAAAACTCTATTAAATTAATTTCGAATTGAGACAATAAATGCGCAATAACCGACAACAA
>Ga0105359_10002545_pt1 | contig 15070 bp, 12 predicted proteins | sample GOMGulsemesocosm_6_FD_83659 | JGI IMG/M metagenome (GOLD analysis project Ga0105359, IMG submission 83659) | Methane-oxidizing microbial communities from mesocosms in the Gulf of Mexico - GOM8C Gulf of Mexico | ecosystem: Environmental > Aquatic > Marine > Cold seeps | place: Gulf of Mexico...
CTTTTGCGACATGGCAATGTTCTACTAAACACATCGAAAAACACACAGTTTTTCATTTTTAATTAAGTAAACATTGGAGCTCATTATGAAAAAGTACTTTAAAAAAACTACCTCTATTGCCCTTATCGCACTTTGTGGCGCATCTCTAACCGGACTTGCAATGGCAAAATCCCATGGTGATTCAGGCTTTATGATGAAAAAAGGCCAATTCCAACTGGATCGCGAATACACGTTAACCGAAATCAACACCTTGGTTGAAGCCAAACTATTGCGCAGTCGCAACACGGAACAAACACTGGAAAGTATCGCAAAAACAGACGTCGGCACTTACCTTGTCAACATAAGCATGGCTGAAGGTGATGATAAAAACCTTGAACTGAACAAGTTTGGCATTCCCGTTGATGCACCTCTACCTGGCTTATTCAACAAGCAAGGCGGTAAACATGGAAAAGGTGGAAAATTCAACAAAGGCCAATGGGCACAGAATGATCAGGGCAAAAATAAACGTCAAAGAATGGATAGCGACATACAGCAAGGTGATCAGCAGTTCATGTCAGGAAAAATGGCGTTAACGGATGAAGAAAGACAAGCAAAGCGTGATGCTTTTATTACTGAGAATGCACTATCGCTTAATGAGGTCACAACCTTAGCACAAGCAAAAATCATCCGTCTAAATAATGACAATCTAAAATTAGGCAAGGTAACAAGCAATGATGAAGGCGGTTACACAGTCACAATCTTAAGCACTAACGATGACCTCGTGAGCCGCATTAAATTAAATGAAGCAGGTTTCCCAGAGTTTAAACACAAAGGTAAAAGAGGGTAAACTTTCACTAAAAAGTAAAAAAGCCCCATTCGGGGCTTTTTTACTTTCGATAGATCAGCTTAGTTCAATTGCGCTTCATACCTTTCGTCTGTCAAGGTTTGCAAGAATGCGACCAAGGCATCCACTCGATTATCTTTCAAAGCAGGCCCATCTTCCAATTCAGTCGCTAAATTCATAGGGACTTCAGGCTCTGCCCATGGCTTACCTGTTTCAGGGTTTATTTTACGTGTCGGATTATTAGATTTATCATAAAAAAGCACAACGGTTCGCAAATCCTGAAATACACCATTGTGCATATAGGGTCCTGTTACAGCGATATTACGCAAGGTTGGCACTTTAAACTTCCCTTGCTCAGACACCTCATTGACTTCTGGATTGTTAAACAAGCCTAAATCTTTCTCACCAACACCATTAACCGCTCTTAATCTAGTATTTTCTGGCACCCCAATATTGTGATAAGAAAAATCTGTAAAACTTTCAGTCGCATAAAAAGGTGATGCATTTACTTGATGGCACTGATTACAATTAGTAAATTGCTCAGAGAAGAACAAAGTACGACCCAGCTCTTCTTGTTTTGTAAATGTCGCTTCACCACGTAAATACTTATCGTATTTTGAATCAAACGGCATGAAAAGTTCCGTTTGTTCAAATGCCATAATGGCATCACTCATTGACTGATAAGCCAACACATTGTCAGATAGGACATTTTCACCAAATAGCGCTGTAAATTGCGTCTTATACTGCTCATTTTCATTAATACGCCCTAACACCTGCTCTTTAGACACCATAGCCATCTCACCAGGATTTAATGGCGGTCCCGCGGCTTGATCTGCTAATGTTGATGCTCTACCATCATGAAATTGCCCGCCTAGATAGCCTCCCTCTTTGCTTTTAGAAAAAAGCGGGCTTAGTGCTGCATAAGCCGCGGTCGGTGTATTTCTATCACCGAGAGACACATTGTCAGAGCCTAAAGATGCCATACCCGCAACACCATTCCCCCTATCATCAATAAATCCTTTCGCAGGATTATGACAGGTCGCACAAGATTGATTACGGTTAAGCGATAAGTTCGTATCAAAATAAAGTTGCCCACCCAGTACTGCCATAGGATCATCATTAGCAAGAGGTAAACTAGACCGTTTTTTAGCGACACCTCCATTTGGTTCATCAACCGTCTGACATCCTGCTAAAGCAAAACCAGAAAAACACACTACCCAGATTAATTTACGCACACATCACCTTTTACTAATTAATACTCGTCATCATATTTTACAAATGGTAACACAAATAGTAAGCATTATCATTTTGATGCAGGTCAAAAAAAAGCAGCATTTATATGCTGCTTTTCAATAATGACTAAATTAGGGTTAATAAAACTTAATCAGGTAAGGTCACATTCAATTCTAAAACAGAACAGTCTTCTATATTTTCTAGTTGTATCTGCACATCATCAGAGCCAATATTGACGTATTTACGAATGACCTCAATAATCTCTTTTTGCATCTGAGGCAGGTAATCAGGCTGTTGTCGCTTACCGCGCTCATGAGCGACAATTATTTGTAAACGTTCTTTGGCAACTGAGGCTGAAGAAGGCTCATTTTTACTTTTAAAATAATCAAAAATACCCACTTACCTAACCCCCTAATAAACGTTTGAAAAAGCCTTTTTTAGGCACCTCTAAAAAGCGTAAAGGACGCTCTTCACCTAACAATCTATGCACAGCATCATCATAGGCTAATCCAGCCTCTGACTCGGTATCAAGAATTACTGGGGTACCTTGGTTAGATGCCTTTAACACGGCTTCAGATTCAGGTATCACACCCAATAATGGAATGGCTAAGATATCTTCCACATCCGCAACACCTAACATCTCACCTTGTTCAACTCGCCCTGGATGGTAACGTGTTAAAAGTAAGTGTTCTTCAATGGGTTCCATACCTTGTTCTGCACGACGAGATTTACTTTGCAAAATACCCAGAATACGATCGGAATCTCGTACTGATGACACTTCGGGGTTGGTTACGACTATCGCAACATCAGCAAAGTAAAGGGCCATTTGAGCACCTCTTTCGATACCCGCTGGCGAATCACATACAATATAGTCATGCGTTTTAGATAAGTCATTGAGTACTTTTTGCACCCCTTCTTGGGATAACGCATCTTTATCCCGAGTTTGAGAGGCGGGTAGAATTGACAAGTTCTTGGTACGCTTATCCTTTATCAATGCTTGCGATAAAGAGGCTTCACCGTTTATTACATTGACAAAGTCATACACCACTCGGCGCTCACAACCCATGATTAAATCAAGATTTCTTAAACCTACATCAAAGTCAATAATCACTGTTTTATGACCATTAAGCGCCAAGCCAGTGCCGATAGCAGCACTTGACGTGGTCTTCCCTACCCCGCCCTTACCTGACGTTACAACGATAATTTTCGCCAATTTCTTTCTCCCGTACGCACAATTTCTGCGTAATTATAATTTTTATGTTTTAGAGCCTTGAGCTATATTGTTTTGATAGTCGCTATATAAATCTAAATAGTGCGGACTAAAAAGCTTCAACCTCTATGTTTTCATCATTTAATAACACTTGCGCAGATTCTTTCCACAATACTTTTTGCAAGGTATCACTTAATATAAAGTTCCCTGCAATCGATACTAATTCAGCTTCCATACTACGACAAAAGATGCGCGCATTACTATCACCCTTCACACCCGCTAATGCTCGCCCCCTTAAAGCACCATAAACATGGATACTACCATCAGCTAATACTTCAGCACCTGGGCTAACAGAGGATAAAATAATTAAATCTCCTTCTGCGTATACCTGTTGACCAGAACGTATCGGCTTGCTAATAATTTTAGAATTTTGTGCCACTCGCTTTTCTTCTACAACCGTTTTTATAACAACGTCTTGATTAACTTTTTCATTATTCACACGACTGTCTATTCTGGTTGCTCTGGTTTTAGAGGCAGGCAAGATAGGTAAAACGGCATCGGCAATCCAGCTAGGTTTATTCGAATCATTGCAACGCCAGCCGATAGGGCTTAAGCCTAAGTTCTTCAAATGCAATAAAAGACGATTGAACTCATCTAGATTAACCACTTGATCTAACTTTGATAAATCTATGATCACAGGAGCCATTTGAAAGAAGTGTGGCGCTTGCTCTACTTTATTTTCAATAGCAGAAATTAACGCCATTTCATCAAAATGGCTAATTTCTAACAAAATTGTGGTCACAACACTTCCTTTAAATTGGAAGTTTGTCTCTGACATACGAGTGTCCTTTTAAATAGGTACTTAAGGGCTTATTAGCCTTAGCTTATTTTAACAAGCTGAAAATTTAAAGAAAGCAAGAATCGCTGCATTTCTACTATTTGAAGGGCTTTCTTCAATATAACATTTTTTTATTTAATGACCCCAATAAAAGTCACTTTCATCAGATCGAGTATGGCCTTATTTGCCTAGGTTTTGATAAGGCTGAGAACAGGAGAGCAAGGTCATTCCTTCTTCAAATTCAAATCACAGTTTTCTTTAAAACCAAGTGACCTTAATCAAATATGAGGCACTCACTAACCTGCTAAATCCACAGATTAGATGCCTTAGAGAATTAAATCCCTTGATTGTGAAAAAAAATAAAACAAACACTAGACATACAGATAAGCCATTGATAACAATGAAGTTTACAGAGTTATTCATAGGTTTGTTATAGGTTTTTTGGGGACAACTTTATCCTCCAATAACAACCCTAAATTTAGGTGCTAGACAGCATAAACCTTATCTAATTGACTAATACCAAGACCAGATAGTTTCGTTAATCTAATTTGAACAGGGATCCTCTCTTTTAGGGCCTCCACATGACTAATAATACCAATGGTTTTACCCGCCGCATTGAGTAACTCCAAGGCATCAAGGGCAATATCTAAGGTTTGACTATCCAGAGTACCAAAACCCTCATCTAAAAAGAGTGAGTCTATACTCGTTTTATGCGACACCAAATCAGATAAAGCCAGCGCCAACGCTAAACTCACAAGAAAAGACTCACCACCCGATAGCGTTCGCGTATCTCGCTGACTATCCGCTTGCCAAGTATCCAGCACAAGCAATTCTAATTTATCACCCTGTTTACGCTGTAGTTGATATCTATCATGTAACAATGCCAACCTTTGATTGGCTAGATGTAATAAATTATCTAGGGTCAAGCTTTGAGCAAACTTACGAAATTTAGCGCCGTCTGCCGCACCGATCAACTGCTGTAACTGAGTCATCAAGGTCATATCTTGCCTTGCTTTTGCCAGTTTATCTAAACTCGATTGATACTTCTCCTGAGCCTTTTCATGCTCTTGAAGCTGCATTTTTACTTGGCCGTAATTTTGATGGCCTTGCTCTTGTTTTAAGCTTAGGTTTGAAAGGGCCTCAATAAGCATTTCAATACTAGCAACAAGGTGTACATAATCTTCAAGAGAGCCTATTGCAATTTTCGAAAGGGTCTCCTGATTAGCGCTTAACCTGTGTTTTTCTAACTCTTTTTCTATTTGCAACAACCTGTCTTGTGCCTGGGCCTGCATTTCGACTAAAGCTTGTTTAGCTTTTTGTAATTGATCAAGTTCATCTGCTTGCAATTGATTTTTATGCCAACTGAGTTCGTCACTAAATCCACTTTTTTCCAGATTAACAAGCCAATCCGTTTGAGCTAGCTCTTTTGCACTTAACAAGATTTTTATATTGCTTTCTTGTTGTGCTAAAGCGCCCTCTGCCAGCTGGGCTTTAGCTTTAACATCAAACAAAGTTTGCTGTGCCGTAAGCAACACTTGCTCAGATTGTTTTAATGCCTGTTTAAGCTCAGACTTTCTTTGCTCAAGCGTGTAATCGCCAAGATATGTAAATAGATCATCTGCCACCTTGGTAAGCAGGGTATTATGCTGCTGAAAAAGAGCGTTTAGGTCATAATGTTTTTGACTAGATATCGCCAATTGCTCTTTATTTGTATCTAGTTTCACCACTTCATTCGCTTGCTTTTGCTTTAACACCTGATATCTAGATTGAGCGTCATGCCATTTATCCAGAGAGTCTTGAAGGTATTCAAACGCTAAACTGACATGAGAGTAATCATATTTGGTGTCAGTAAAAGCTAAGACTTGCGACAATAATTGCTCTTGCTTGAAAATGAGCCCATCAAGTTCACTCTTAAAACTAGCGTCATCTTGTTGCCATTGTCCCTCAAGAGATTGCAAGGTTTGTAAATCATATTGCCCCTCTTGCTCTAATTTATTGAGGGCTTGCTGCCCTGCCTGAAACGTTTTACGCGTTATTTCTAACTCAGGAATTGCGCACTGCAATGACACTCGAATGCTGTCATTTGCAGCTAACGTCTGCAAATATTCTGCCCCTACTTGCTGCCAAGCAGAGTCATCCAAAAGATCAGGCCATTGCCTAAAGCCAGGCAGATTAATCAGACTAAACTCTGCCTCCAAAGCATTTATTTGCAGGTCTAATTGCGCCATTCCTGTTTCTGTATGCTGAATAGTAAGCGCCAGTGTTTGAGTTTGAACTTTCAACTCTTTACCTTCCCGTTCGAGTTGAGTTACTTTGGCAAACTGATTATCGTATTTTACTCGGGTTTCACTCGATGTTAACGCCCCATTATTCGTGGCAAAAGGATGTTCCAGAGAGCCACATAATACACAAGCTTCTTGATCAACCAATTCAGAGCGTAAGGTTTCTAATTGAATAATTCGATCTTCGCGCTCTAATAGCTGCTTAAGGGTTTCTAAGTGAGAGTGAGCCTCCTGATATGCCTGTCGTTTCAGGCTTAAACTTTGAGATAAGGCGTCTCTTTCGATCCCATGTAATTCGAGCTGATGCGAAAATAACTGGTATTGTGAGCGGCTTTGAACCTGAGTTTGAACTAGTTTACACGCTTGCTGAATCAGGTAATTATCCTGTAATACTAGCCTATCGTTCTCAAACCAAGCATTAACATCTAAGCCCGATGTCGTCGTTAGAATCTGTTGTTCTTGTAGCGAAAGACTAGCCTCAAGAGCCTGCAATTCCCGTTTTTGCTGATCCTGTGTTGCATGATTGATAGACTGCTTTACGATTAAGCCTTCTTTATTTTGGTATATGCGATCTAAGTTATGTTTAACGTTATTTAAACGACTTTCCTGTTCTTGTAAACCCTGCTGCTGCTGTTGCCATAGCGCTAAGTTATCAGCCACAATTTGATGCTTTTCGGATGCATTAATTGAGACTTCTACAACAGCAAGCTGGCTCTCAATCAGAGCTAATTCAGCTGCCCCTATGTCAACTTTCTGTTGAAGGGATAAACAATCAGATTGGCTCTCATTAAGATCAGTCTCGACTTTCATTAATAAGGCTTTTTGCTTATATTGCTCTTTTAATAAAGGCCCAATCTGTTCCGTTTCTAATAGATTAAATTGCTCAGAATCTTCAAACTTACGCTCATATATGCACTTGAAATCTTGCTCAATCTTTTCTTGCTGCTGGCCTTGTTTATTCAAACTTAATACATTATTTCGACTCGCTGCAAGAGCACTTTCTGCTTGCTCAAAAACATGCTTTGTCGTGTTTCTAGCCTCATAAAATGAGACGATTGTTTGTGCGATTTTAGCCCGTTCCAAGCGTTCTAAATCAACAGAAAACGCAAGCCACTTACTTTTAGCGCTGTCTTCAAAATCAATAGATTCTTGTTTTTTATCTAATAAACTACGCCATACCTGCAACCAATTGAGCTGTCTGTTTAGGCCTTCTTTCTCTTGCCTTAAAGTATTTTCTTGAGCTGCAAATTGTTGTTTTTGGGTAATTAGACCGGCCACGGTTTCTTCATCTAGGCATTCGTAATCATCCAGCTGTTGCTCTAGGAGAAGCAAGGCTTGTCTTTGTGATTTATGCTCTTCAAAAACATATTTAGAAATATCACCATAAACTTCTGTACCTGTCAGCTCCTCAAGAAGCTCGGCCCTGGCATTTGCTTCTGCATTTAAAAAAGCAGAAAAACCACCTTGGGCAAGTAACATAGATTTAGTAAAGCGCGAGAAATCCAACCCTGTAATGCTAGCCATCAAGCTTAGTTTTTCATTTACTTTCGTCGTCAAGACGTCGCCTGACGCTAAACAAAGCTCAACATTAACTGGCTGTAATTTACCATCACTTTTTTCCCTAGCGCGGCGTTGGCTCCAAAACGCTCGATAACGCACTGATTTAACCTCAAACTCCACTTCAGCCAAACACTCAGAGGTGTGCCGCGTCATCACCTCATTATAAGAAGGGCTTACTTTCAAACGAGGAGTCTCATGAAAAAGAGCCAAACAAATCGCATCTAACAGACTTGTTTTACCTGCACCTGTTGCCCCAACGATAGCGAACACCCCAGTATCACTAAAGGGTGGTTTGGTAAAATCTAGCTTCCACTCACCTTTTAACGAGTTGATGTTTTTTAGACGTAAACTACAAATCTTCATTATCTAACTCCTGTTGTTGGGTCAACATAGCCTGGTAATGTTGCTTAAATAGCCCTGTCAGCTTGTCTCCATCCTCCTCTATACCCGCACTGTTTAAGCAGCGCTCAAACACCTGTTCAACGGATAATTCGGCCAAGGTCTCTTTGGTTCCTTGAGGCATAGACTGTGCTTGCGTCTTTAACTGCCTCTTCACTCTTAACAAATCAATATCTAATCCCTCTATCGCCTGTTGTAACTGGCGATAGAGGTCAGAGACATACTCATCCGAAATAAGAGTAACCTCTGCCCACAGTCGCATCGCCTCATTTTGCGAGCGATCAAGTTTTGACTCTTCTTCCTTTAATGCTTTTACCACCTGCTCCAATTCACCCGAGACACTCAATAACGCCTGAAACAGAGGAATTTCTATAATGTGTATATCAGGGGCAGTATGGCTGGATGAATAATCCACCAGCACCATATTCTTTTGGGTTGCCACTTCATCAAAGCTTAGGGGGATGGGTGAACCTGAATAACGCACGTGATCTAAGCCAGAAACTTTCTGAGGCCTATGTATATGACCTAAAGCTAAATAGGAGAAAGCGGGGAAGTAATCAACAGGAAAGGACTCTAAGGTTCCCACATATATCTCGCGGACCGACTCAGAAACACTCGCCCCTAACGTGGTCAAATGACCTGAGCCAAGTATAGGCAGGCCTCCAAGCTCTTTAGCTTCTTGTTGAGCAAGCTGATAAACATCATGATAAAAATCTTTAATTTGCTCGGCTAATAACCCCTGTTTACTGCGCTCATCTAGACCTGCTTCGCTTTGGAAAATATCACGTGGTCGTATGTATGGGATAGCGCAAAGTAAAGCTCCTGCGTCAGTACTGCCTTTACGGTAAAGTCTAACGACATGCTCATTTGTTTCATTCGGTTTAGCAGAGCTCACAACATAGGTATTCAACTCAGCTAACAAAGATCTTGATTCATTTAACATACTGACCGAATCATGGTTTCCAGCAACAATAACAAGCTGGCAACCCCTTTGATGCAAACCTAATACAAGTTGATTGTAGAGCTCTCTGGCATAACTCGGTGGTGAACCCGTATCAAATATATCACCGGCAATAATGACAACATCAATTGCCCTTACTTCAACACATTCAAACAACCAGGTAATTAAAGCCTTATGTTCATTTTTTCGGCTTTTACCCATAAAGTGCTGGCCAAGATGCCAGTCAGAAGTATGCAGTATTTTCATCAAAATATCGTATTAATTTAAGAAGGTGCAGAGTAACGAATGCCCACCTTTTTTGCAGTAAAAAAAGAAATAAAACAAGGAATAGAAGATAAAAGAGAAGCGTGGAAGGCGGTTAATTCAAAGCCGATACGTTAGGATCAATAAAACCACTATTTGATGTATTTATGACTGGGGAACAGACTCGAACAACGAAGAGTCTTGAGTCCTTATGTTCAAGTTGCTGAATAATTGTCTTACAACTAATTTTCGTGCCTCGTCGATTATGTCCTAATGTTTTAATCGGTTGTTTTAATAGGTCTGGAGCATGAGCATTAATTTCAGTATTCCAGCCTTTCGCGTAAATGCTCGTTAAAATCTCAAGAAATGGCACTTCTTCTGGGTTTTTACTCAGCACATAATTTCTGTCATAGCCAAAGAGTCGTTCTGCCTCTGCATTAAACTCAATGATTTTTGCATCTTGATCTAGGATGATTAAAGGCACATCTAAACCACCTAAAATTGCGTTTAATAGGCTTTCTCGCATTTGATTCTTAGCCTGTTGTTGCTCTATGATTTTTTGATAATTACGAAGCTCTGTATGAGATGCTTTATAGGCTGAAATTAAACTTTGCATATAAATCAACAAGCTTGATTGAGACTGGCTTAGGTTAGGTAAGACAGAACGCACTTTCGATTCAATCTCCCTATCCTGCCAGACCCTAGACACCAACAACGCCATTAAAACCACCAAGGAGGTCACCAGTACAAACACAATAAGAGAAAAGTTTGATGCATATTCGTGCAACAACCAGACCTCTAAAAAGTAGGCGATAATAACCCCTGTTACTCCGCCAAAGACTAATGGTAAAGCCGATCCCTGCAACATATACATTGCCCACCCAAGTGTTGAAAACCCAATTTTTTTAGTTTCATAATCAACTAATTTGCTAACTATAAAATACCAACTTTAGCAGCCGAATTTAGTCTCAACTGTGACAAATTGTTGTCTTTGTGCGAGGGAAGTTTATGTTTTGCTGTGAAGTGTTCGTATAAAAGATATTGATGCGCGTATCTAATTGAGCAGAGATATTATTTTATAAAAGTAAAAAGGCCTAACCTTTGAAGAGTTAGACCTTTTTTTCAAATCTCATAAACTAAATGTAATCTATTTATTAGGGACTTGCTCTAATACGCTCACTAAGAGTCGCCAGAAATCATTCACTGAATCAACTTCTAATCGCTCATCAGGTGAATGGGCTCCTCGAATATTAGGTCCAAAAGAAACCATTTCCATACCCTTATATTTAGCGCCAATAATACCGCACTCAAGACCGGCATGTATCACCTTAACATTCGCCTCATAACCCATAATATCCTTATGAACCGATAAGAAATGAGCCAACAGTCCGGCACTTGGGTCGGGACGCCAGCCAGGGTAACCATTTTCTAAACTAACATTGGCTCCTATTTGGGTGAAAACAGCTTGGACCACACGAGCAAGATCAAACACCGCCTCATCAATCAATGAGCGAACCAATAAACAGGCACTGAAAACACCGACTCCCTGTTCATTTTTGAGATCGATAACACCAAAATTACAAGAGGTTTCAGTGACCCCTTCCAGTTCACTGCTCATTCGATTAACCCCATGAGGAGCGCAAATCAAAGCATTCATAAGTGTCGTTTGATCATCTTTATTAAGAACATATTCTGGCATTGAACTAGCCGTCATTTCCAACGAAAAGTGACTTTCAACGGAGCCATATTCTAGTATCATCTGCTGCTCGACTTGTTTAATCAGCATTTCAACGGTTTCTATGTCACTCGACTTTATGCATACTTTCGCCACGGCTTCTCTGGCAATAGCATTTCTTAGTGTGCCCCCATTAAACTCGGCAAGACTGATTAAACTAGCATCATTAAGTTTAACCAATAACTTAGCGAGTAAGACGTTTGCACTGGCTCTTCCTTTATGAATATCAAGCCCAGAATGACCGCCCCTTAAGCCTTTAATACAAATTTCAAATGCTTTCTCATCAAGACTTACAGCAGTGTAAATAAACGTTTGATCTATATTGATATCCACGCCACCAGCACAACCTATATAGACATCGCCTCTATCTTCTGAATCTAGGTTAAGCAGTAAGCGCCCTTGAAGAATACCCTCTTCAAGCTCCAAGGCACCACGTAAACTGGACTCCTCTTCAATGGTAAAGAGAGCTTCAATCGGACCATGTTTTAAATCGTCAGCTTCCAACACCGCCAATGCCGCTGCCACACCTATGCCATTATCCGCTCCTAGCGTGGTATTTTTTGCTGTTACCCAACCATCAACAATGTGTGTGGCAATGGGATCTTTCTCAAAGTCATGCTCAACACCCGCATTCTTTTGTGCAACCATATCAAGGTGACCTTGTAACACCACGGTTTCCTTATTTTCCATACCTTGAGTTGCGGCTTTACGAATAAGCAAATTCCCACAGGGATCTACATACGTATTTAACCCTCTGGCACTAGACCATTCAATCAGGCTTTCGCGTAATTGAGCTTCATGGAAAGACGGCCTAGGTGTATCACATAAGGTACGAAAGTGTTTCCACACAAGTTTTGGTTCAAGGTCTTCTAAATATTGATTCATTAATTATTTCTTCTTATTAAATGATTTGATATAGGGTTACCGCAAGCATACTTGATGTCATTAGTCGGTTAGATAACGCGCAATAAGGTGCTCTCTAAAATACTCAGGGTTCAAACTTTCACCCGTTGCCCTTTGCACCAATTCATCCGTTGAATAAAAGCTCGCTTGGGACCAGATGTTTTGCTCCAACCATGCTTGAATAGGCGCTAAGTCTCCCTTAGCAATGAGAGCATCTACATCCATTTTCTTACGAATGCTTGCCATGAACTGAGCCGCGTACATAGCCCCTAATGTATAACTTGGGAAATAACCAAATGAGCCATCAGTCCAATGGATATCCTGCATACAACCATCCGTTAACTCATCCTGGGTTGATATACCAAGATACGCCTGCATTTTTTGGTTCCATAAAGCAGGAATATCATCCACCTCTATAACACCTTCAACCAAGTCTCTCTCTATTTCATAACGTAAAATAACATGCGCAGGGTAAGTCACTTCATCAGCATCAACCCGAATATAATCGGCTTTCACCCAGTGATATAAGGTTTCAAGATTAGCCAGATCCATGCCTTCGCTCTTACCTAAATGCGATTGAATTTTAGGATGGATATAACCTAAAAAAGCCTTACTGCGGGCAACCTGCATTTCCATAAATAGAGATTGGCTTTCATGTATTCCCATAGAACGTGCAGCACCAACAGGTAGGTGTAACCAGTCTTTTGGTAAACCTTGCTCGTATTTAGCATGACCTGTTTCATGAATGATGCCCATGAGTGATTGGGTGAAATCGTCTTCACTGTAACGTGTGGTGATACGAACATCTTCAGGAACGCCGCCACAAAAAGGATGAGAGCTCACATCGAGTCGACCACGACTAAAATCAAACGCTAGAAGTTCCATCACATCTAAACCCAGATCTTTTTGCGATGCCTCACTAAAAGGACCTTGAGGTGTTACCAGAGATTTCGACGTTTGTTTTTCAATCACAGCTCGGGTCAGTTCTGGCAGCCAGGATTTCACCTGATTAAAGATCTCATCTAACTTCACCGTATTCATACCCGGCTCATACAAATCCAAGAGCGAGTCATATTTTGATAAGCCCGTCGCCCTTGATCTCAATTCCGCCTCTTCTCGGGTAAGGTCTAATACGGGTTTTAAATTCTCTGCAAAACCTGCCCAATCGGCTTCTTTTCTTTGAGTACGCCAAGCATGTTCACACTTAGCGCCCGCTAATGATTTTTTCTCAACAAGATCAGCAGGCAAACAGTTCTCTGCCTGCCAAGTGGCTTTCATTTCACGTAATGACGCTCGTTGTTCTGAGGATAACGAAGCTTGATCAACCTGTTCAAACGCCTCCTTTAATGCAGGATTAACCAAAATACCATGGGTTAACAATGATAATTCAGCCATGGCATTGGCTCTAGCTTGATTGCCATTCTCTGGCATCATAGCGGCAGCATCCCACCCTGTAATCGCACTTAAATGATCGAAGTGATGTAATCGGGTAAATTCTTTTACTAGAAATTGATAATGCTTCATGTCTATTCCTATACAAAAATGGGCACACTCATTGTTAATGGATACTATGACAGCCAATGAGGAAGATACTTAATCGAAGCGCCAAGGTTAAAGCAAAGCGAAGAAAGGGTGCAATCGAATTTCAGACTGGTCTCATACGAAAAACGTATGTGCCGTTAAAAAATATGAGCCTAGCCTCAGAAATTTCTAAGAAGTCATTGATATTAAAATATTTAATCTCTAACTTAGAGTCAAAGAAGGCAGCTCTTTTAACGCATTCTGCCTTTGTAAATTTAATGTTTGAAATTCAACGAGGCTAGCTGTGCCATTCAACACTCCCTACTTCAATTATACGTTTGATGATTTTAATGGGGTGACTATTGTTAGTTCTCCCCAAATAACCGCCGTCCCTGAGTTTAAAGAAGCTCTGATAAATCTAATACAGATTGCCACAAACCATACCAAACAACTTCTTTGGCTAACCTTACCTCTGAACCAAGCCGTGTATATCCCCATTGCCACAGATTTAGGTTTTACCTTTCATAACTGTTTAAGTGATGAAATAACCCTAACCCTATCCCTTAAAGATAATGCTTATGTGCCCTTTATTCCGACTTATACCATTGGTGCTGGCGCGATAGTATTGAATAAGCGTAATGAGTTATTAGTCATAAGAGAGCGCATTGCCACCAACATGGCCTATAAATTACCTGGGGGTCATGTTGAGCTTACAGAGAAAATTTCTGAGGCTATCGTCAGAGAGGTTTTTGAAGAAACAGGCATAAACGCTCAATTTAGCAGCATTCTTGGAATGACAAGTAAACACCCTTATCGTTTCGGAAAATCAAACATGTACTTCATTTGCAAATTAGAAGCGCATTCGGAATCGATAGACATTCAAGATACAGATGAAATTATTGATGCTAAATGGATAAATATAGAAGAATACATCCAAGACGAGAGCCACCATGTTTTTAACCGCCAAATGGTAGAGCAACTTCATAATAAAGAGGGTTTTAAACACTTCAATGCCAGTAACAAAGGGGAATCAAACCCCAAATTAGAGACCTTTTTTAGTTACTGATTTTTTTTACCTTTTTCCTTTATTATTATTTCCAAGCTCAGAAACAAGGAACTCTCGTTTTTACTTTTCATGCTATGAAACTGCGTAAAATTTATATATATGAAATATTTGTTCATTTTTAGTGCAATATCTGCGATAACTAATTTAGTTGAAAAATACATTAAAACCAAGGAAGTGGTGACTTGACTCATAACTTCCTATCGATGTGATAATCAATTTTAATGCAGGAGCAAAGAGTATATGGAAAACACCGCGAACTATATTCCCACCCCGATTGGACTACCCATAGCTAAATC
>Ga0105359_10002549_pt1 | contig 15063 bp, 16 predicted proteins | sample GOMGulsemesocosm_6_FD_83659 | JGI IMG/M metagenome (GOLD analysis project Ga0105359, IMG submission 83659) | Methane-oxidizing microbial communities from mesocosms in the Gulf of Mexico - GOM8C Gulf of Mexico | ecosystem: Environmental > Aquatic > Marine > Cold seeps | place: Gulf of Mexico...
AAAGTAGAACAAAAAATAACGCAATGATTTGACGTGTAGGTTCGAAATATTTGAAGTTTATGTATAACTAAGAAAAATATATTTTAAAGGGCGCGACTATTAGCTGGAAAGTCATATTGTGCAATCTGCCCCAAAGCGTATATGGAGGTATCAAGTTTATGTCTGCTCCATGATTGGAAAGTTGATGTTTGATATTTTGATTGGCCTTATTCCTATATAAGTAACCTGAACTCTGGATAATGAGTGCTTGATGTTAGAGTAAAATCAATGGCCTGGATGGTTAAACAGAAATAACTACAAACTTGAAGTCATTATATACTCTATCAATGTTTCATTTTATGCCATTATCAAGGCAAAACGTTTATGAATAGCGGGCTATTTATCGACGTTTTAACGCTGAAAATAGGATAAAAGGGAATGTTGAGCAAGTGCTGCTTATCCAGAGTTCAGGTTAAGTACACAGTAAACGATATGAATATTCATTATTAGTTTTTATATTAAATAGAAAGTAAGTGATACAATGCTTTATAAAAGTCTTCGTTTACATTACATCAGACAGTCAAATATAGTACCTACTGTACAGTCTCTGTAGACTAGCTTTGTCTTCGTTTTAAATTCATGGATACATATTCCTAACTACGATGGATAGGAAATAACGTTTAATTAAAGTCACTGCAATAATAGCCTTTAGAGCGGTAAGGCTAAACCGCTCTAAATTCAAAATAGCTTAAGAAATTGTGCCAAACTTGCCTTGTTGATATTCTCGCACAGCTTGACGAAGTTCTTCTTCTGTATTCATCACAAAAGGACCCATGTGCGCAATTTTTTCTTTTATCTTATTTCCGGCTAAAATAAGTGCTCCAGCGCCTTCATCACCTGCGGTAATCGCTAATGCATGTTGAGTATCTACAATAGCCAGTTCGCCTGTTTTTAACTGGGGAGCGGCAAATGTTCCCGTGTGAACATAAACTAAGACTTGTTCATAATGAGATAAATCTAGCGCCGCTCTACCGCGATTTTTCAGGTTAATATCTGCAAGTGCAGCATTCGCTGTTAAGTCAGTTAAAGGTGATGAATTGGTTTCACTACCCAATGTCCATTGACCTGCTAATAATTTTAAACTTGCACCTGTTTCATTATTTAGCTCAGGCAAGTTGGTAGAGTCTTGATAACGCGCAGCACGCAGTTTATCTTTTGCCGGCATGTTTAACCATATTTGAAAACCATGCATGCTTTCATTTTCATCTACTATGGGCATTTCAGAGTGAATAACGCCGTAGCCCGTACTCATCCACTGCACATTACCTGCAGTAATCAAGGCGCTATTGCCCAGTTGATCTTTGTGTTCAAAGCCGCCTTTAATCATATAGGTAAATGTTTCGATGCCCCGGTGAGGGTGTGGTGGAAAACCACCAATAAAATCACTTTTGTCATCAGATTTTAACTCATCAATCATTAAATAAGGGTCGAAATGTTTACCGGTAAAGTCGGCAATGCGTGAAATTTTAACGCCATCACCATCTTGGGTTGGCTGTGATTTAGCTTTATTTAATATAATCATTTTTTGTCCTTAGTAACTTAACTTAGATGCCAACTTGCTCACGATGGTGCGGTGCTGTCCAATCTTGGTTATGGCCTGTAGGCACTATGCCGTAGGTATTAATAGAGAGATGGCTCGCATAATAATGACGCTTAATATGTGGCATGTTTACCGTTTCGGCGATGTTCGGCATTTGATACAACTCCAACATGTAGTTATAAAGGTTGTTGTATTCTTTAATTAAATGTAGGTTACATTTAAAATGTGTATGATAAACCGCATCAAAACGTATTAAGGTTGTCCATAAACGCCAATCTGCTTCGGTCACTTCATTTCCAGTTAAATAACGCTGCGTGGCCAGCTTGTCATCCAATACTTGTAGTGCGTCAAATAAGACAGTAACGTTTTCATCATATGCCTGTTGTGTGCTTGCAAAACCTGATTTGTACACACCATTATTAATATGGTGATAGACAAACTCGTTCACGTCATCAATTTCAGTCTGTAAATGTTCAGGGTAAAAGTCCAGGGCATTATCTGTTAGGTGATTAAATGCTGTGTTAAGCATGCGAATAATTTCAGACGATTCATTATTGACGATGACATTCAATTTTTTGTCCCATAAGACAGGTACTGTAATTGGGCCTGCATAATCAGGTGTTTTTTCAAAATATCGTTCAAACATGAACTCACTGCCGTAAAGGTCATCTCCTGTTGTGCCGAACATTGCTGCTGAGTCTTTATCGTGTTTAAAACTCCAGCCATTTGCGAACATGTCAGGATGAACCACGCTAACTGTTATTAAATCTTCTAAGCCTTTAAGTTGGCGAAAAATTAATGTGCGGTGTGCCCATGGACACGCTAATGATACATAAAGGTGATACCGTCCAGCTTCGGCAGTAAATCCCGCATCTCCTGTAGGACCTGAGCTGCCATCAGCTGTGATCCAATGTCTAAATTGTGAGTCTTTACGGCGATATTCACCGTCTTTAATGCTGCTGTTCCAGTTACTTTTAACTTTACTCATGATGATCTTCCTTATGATGCTGATTAGCTTAAGATAATTTATTAGATAAAAAGTTATCTAAAGAAACCTTACCTGCACCACTAAATATCAAAGAAGTTGATATAGCTAACAGCGCAAGCGCAAACTCATAACCGTTGTTGCTCATAAATAAACCATTAACCCAATGTACGCTGAAAAGAGCAACCAACATGGTAATGCTAAGCATCAAGGCTGCAGGGCGAACTAATAAGCCAAGTAATAGAGCCAAACCACCAAAAAATTCAGCACTACCAGCAAGTAAGGCCAGTTGATAACCTGGCTCAAGGCCAATAGATGCCATCCATTGGCCTGTGCCCTCAAGTCCATAACCACCAAACCAAGCAAATAATTTTTGTGCGCCATGGGCGATAAAGATAATAGCAACGGGAATTCTAAGGGTTAATGCGGCGAAGCCTGCATCGGTAGTCATCAGTTTATTAATAGTAGAAGTATTCATTTTTATCTCCAAAGTTCGTTGTTTTTGAATGTTGAAGCTATTATATTTAATGGCTCTCAGGATTAATAATGGTAATATTTGAATATATAGTTCAAATAAGTTGATGTAATGAATTCACCCATAACACTAGATGCGTTAAAAGTATTGGACGCCATTGAGCGTAAGAAAAGCTTTGCTGCCGCAGCAGATGAACTCTTTAGGGTACCATCTGCTATTTCCTATACAGTAAATAAACTTGAGGAAGATCTTGATATCGCATTATTTGATCGCACCAAGCGTAAGGCCGAGTTAACGCCAGTTGGGCACATGCTGGTAGAGCAAGGTCGACTTATTTTAAAGGCCACTGATGAATTGACCCATATGGCAAAACAGTCTGCAGAAGGTTGGGAATTGGAGTTACGCATTTGCATTGACAGCCTTTTATTATTCCAACCTATTTATAGTTTAATTGCACAATTTCAGCAGCAGTACCCGTGGATTAATATACGAGTGACAGAAGAGGTATTTGGTGGCACATGGGACTCCTTGGTAGCAGGAAGCTCAGATCTTATTATTGGTGCGACGGGAGAGCCATATAACAGTGATTTTTCCATTCATAACGTAGGTAATATTGATTTTGTTTTTGCTGTAGCGAAAGACCACCCACTCATTAAAGAGCAACAACCGCTTTCAAATGAAATTATTAAACAATATCCGTCGATAGTTGTTGCAGATAGTTCTAGACACTTGCCAGGTCGCTCGGCCGGATTACTCGATGGCCAAGCACGAATTACCGTGCCCAGTGTCGAAAAGAAAATAGAAGCACATATACTTGGTTTAGGTGTTGGTTTTTTGCCAATTCATCGCATTAAGCATCAGTTAGCATCAGGACAGCTTGTTACTTTAGCACTTGTAGAGTCTGAAAATAGGCATAGTGATTTATGTATGGCTTGGCATAAAGATAATAAAGGAAAGGCGTTGGCGTGGTTTATTGACAATATTAAACAAATGAAAGTTAAGCTTTTATAACTGGCGTTTCGGTGATTTCCTCCGCTATAAATAAAAAATCTAGCCTAAGTAAAGCAAGCTAGATTTATCTTTATAAGATTATAAGTCGCGACCTAGGCGCTATACAAAAGCAACTTTATTGCTTGTAATAAAGTCTTGCAGTTCAGTTAATGGTCGGCCTAATAGTGCCTCTCCATCAGGGCTTACAACCGCGGCTTGATTAGTTGCGAATACTTCAAACAATTCAAGCATGCCTTTTGCCTGCCATTCTGGCCAGCCTGTTGATAAAAGAGAGTCTAATGTTTGATCTTCTGTTGGTGAGACATATGCTACGTTTTTACTGGTAACATCGGTAAAAACTTGTGCTATGTCTTCACCAGTTAATAGTGTTGGACCCGTTATATTGTATGCTTTATGAGTATGACCGGAAGTTGTTAAAATATTAGCAGCCATTTCTCCAATATCAGCCACATTCAGCGGTGCGAAGCTACCCTCACGGATACCAAAGTATAGACCTCCTTGTTTAACACCGTCAGCCCAACCAAAAAAGTTATCTTGAAAGAAAATAGTACGTAAGTGTGTCCAATTAAGGCCTGATTGTTCTAAATATTTTTCTCCAGCTCGAAATTGACGTGCAAAAAGTATGGCTTCATATTCAGCACCCACAACAGAATAGAATAGAAATTGCTTAACAGAGCCTGCTTGTACAGCAGCATCAATGGCATTTTTAGCGTGCTGTTCGCGTGCTTCTACATTGCCTGGAATCATGAACACTTTAGTAACGTCTTTGTATGCAGCGGCTAGTGTTTCTGGTTTATCAAGATCAATAATTACCGTTTCAATGGTTGGAAATTGTTGTTTTAATTTTTCTGCTCTGTCAACACTACGCACAGCAGCACGAATGCTGGCTTTAGGCTGTTTATTTACTAAAGACTCGATGGTTGCAACACCATTATTACCCGCAGCACCAATAATTAAAGTTATTTCATTGTTCATCATTTTTCTCCAAAGTTTATTTAACATTATATTTTCCAAAAAGGGCTAATGCTCTTTGTTTATGTGACTAGTTATTTGTTGGAGGAATATTAAAATATAATTCAGGAAAGATATAACGCAATGATTTGACTGTTGACATCAATTAAATTGAATTAATATTGAGTGCAATGAAGTGCATACGAATCGCTTATTTTCTTTGAAGAGGCACTTGTTTAGTGTGTTAAGGATGTAGGGAAATTCTAATAAGTCATTTTAATGAATAGAAGCTGTACCTTAGAGCAGGATTTATATTTTATTGTTGAAGTGATTGATATTAAGGGTTGGTTAGGGGGGTATAACTTCCAATTTTGTTGGGCTAGCGGTTTTGCTTGTGGGCAATCTGTTTAATGAATTGATGAAATTAAAAAGAAGACAATTGAAATGGTATCGAAGACAAATTTTTAACTAAAACCGATAACATTTTATAAGTTATCGAAAAAGATTACCTTTATTAGTATATTGAGCCCACAGCTTAGTTAGTAATAGGATCTATTTTTGTCAGCAAACCACTGCTCTAGATATTCAATGCATTGTACTAATTTTGCTGGCACATGATAGCGCACAGGATATAAAGCATATAATGTTAACATTGGTTTTTTAGCATCGGCTAAAACTTCAATTATTTGACCACTGTCTATTGCCTGTTGACAGACAAAATCTGGGATGAAACCAAGTCCCAGTCCTTGTTTAATTGATTCCATCATGAACATGGTGTTATTAACTCGCATGTTTCCCTTTACAGTAACACCATCCTCAATTGGCCAAACATTCTTTCCTTGAAAGTAGCTATAGATGAAACAATTATGATCTTTAAGATCTTTGGGCAGGGTAATTCTCGGATGTTGCTCAAGATAATCAGGGGATGCACACACTTTATAGGTAAAATGCGTCAGCGGTCTACCGACATAATTAGAATCTATTGGTTTACTTGACGCGCGGAAACCTAAATCAAACCCTTTCTCTACTAGGTCAACACTTTCATCGCCTAAGTGAATATCTAGCTCAATCTCAGGGTTGTCCCGCATAAAGTCGGCGAATAAATGCGATAAATCAGTAATTCCAAGTGCCATAGGAGCATTTATTTTAAGTTTACCGCGAAGGCTCTGTTGTAAATCTTGGACAAAGTTATCGGCGTCGTCCAGTTTTGACAATATCTCTCGTGCTCGCCGTAGATAACCTTCACCCACATGGGTTAATTGTACATTTCGGGTAGAACGGTGTAATAAACGGGCACCCAATTCATTTTCAAGTCGCGCTATTTCCTTACTGATCATTGATTTGGATGCATTAACCTGTTCGGCTACGCGGGTAAAGCTTCCTAAATCAGCTAACCGTACAAACAGCTGAATTGCCCGTAACTTATCCATTCTTTATTCCCTTTAGCGCTAATACCATTTGCTTCGATTCTACCAATTTTACATCGCACTTACTGTTTCCGATTTGAGAACAGTATATACATATTATTGATATATAAGAAAACAAAGAATGTGTTTAAACTTATTTCATCGCATCGAGACAGGCATTGCCCCCCAAATATGCGAACTAACAAATGAAGCAAAATTTATCTTTTAGGAGAATACCATGTATACACTTTATTATTCACAAGGCGCATGTTCAATAGCTACTCAAGTTGTATTACGCGAGCTAGGTCAAGAAGTAAATATTATTGATGTTCAGCAGTTTAATGACTTTAAAGCCATCAATCCCGTTGGCGCAGTGCCAGTATTAATTGATGGTAGTAAAACGTTGACCGAAGGTGCAGCAATTATGCTTCACATCCTTAACAAGCATAAAAACGCACTTTTCCCTGAAAATGAAAATGACCGACAACTGGCAATTCAAGACATTATGTTTGCAAATGCCACTATGCACCCCGCGTACGGTAGATTATTTTTTCTAGCACAACATGTGAGCGATGAAGTAGTAAAACAAGACATTTTAAATACCGCCGCCGAAAGTATTAACCAGTTATGGCAAGTTGTTGAAAACAAGTTAGCGGATAAAAGCTTCTTAGGTGGTGATAGCCCATCAGCGGCAGACATAATGTTGACCGTTTATTCTCGCTGGGGTGCCTATTTTCCTGTTGATATCATCATTGGCGATAAAACAGCGAAAATGTTAACTGCCGTGCAAGCCATGCCTAATTATATCAAGACAGTACAAGCCGAACAGGCCGTTTCCGCTAAGTAAAAGTAATTAAAGGTAATTGCTTAGTACGGATAGCGTTTGCCTTTTCCTTTTTCAATTTTGGAGTGAAAATATGAAAAATGTTCCAATCGACTTAAATAATACAACAAGTGACTTTTCGGCTATCTGGGAAATTATACACCACTATTTTGAAGGCCTTCATCATGGCGATATAGCCAAGTTAGAATCGATATTCCATCCGGATGCCTGGTTAAAGGCGCCAGATAGCCGACGTTCATTAAAACAATGGTTAACCGATGTTGCCTGCCGAACTGCACCGGCACAACTAAACCAAGCATTCAGCTTTAAAATCTTAGCCATTGATGTGGTGCAAGACCAAGCGATGGCGAAAATTCACTGTCCTTTGTTTGATTTTAACTACATTGATTTTCTCGGATTACTTAAAGAAGGAGGTCAGTGGCGCATCGTCACCAAAATGTATACCGATATCAAGGAACAACAACAATGAATGTTATTAACACAAAAAAATTAAAAATTGAAATGGTACACGATATCGTTTGCTCTTGGTGTCCAATCGGTTATAACAACATGAAAACAGCGATTAATGAATTAAATATCGACGTTGATTTTCATTTTTTGCCATTTGAGTTAAATGCCAATATGGCTAATACCGGTGAACCAATAGCTAGTTATTTTAGCCGTAAAATGGGTTGGAATGAGAATAAGTTACTTGAATATCAACGGTCATTAGTTACCACCGCAGCCAAATCCGCTGTCAGTATTGATTTTTCAAAAAGAACCCATTATTACAATACCCGTAATGCACACTTGTTGATGCATTGGGTAGAACGCTTTGACAAACAAATAGAGCTTAATGAGGCGTTAATTGACGCCTATTTTAAAGAGGGACAAGATATAAGTAACTTAACAGTATTGCTCAATATTATTGAAGCGTTAGGAATGGATAGGCAAGAAACTAAAGAAGCACTTACTTCGATCGCGTTAAGCCAAGAATTAGCGCATAAAACTTCACGTATTAAAGCACTCAACATTAGCAGTATTCCCACATTTATTGTTAATGAAAGCACGCAAATTTCGGGTTCAAATTCGGTGCAGTATTTTACAGAGTGCTTGTCTGATTTAATTAAAGAATCAAGTGTGACAAAGGTAGCGGTTGCTTAATACTTAATAAAACATAACTCAATTAACTTAAATTAAAAAATTTACCCTAACAAAAAGGAAAAGAATCATGCCATATATTAACGTAAAAATTACCGATGAAGGCGTAACTAAAGAACAAAAAAAGGCCATAATTAAGGGCTGTACTCAACTTATGGTTGAGGTTTTAAATAAAAACCCAGCAACGACTTTTGTGGTTATCGATGAAGTTAACACTGACAACTGGGGTATAGGTTACGATCAGGTAACTGAGCTTCGTGAAAAAGCGTAACTATTGATATTGAGTCGTTGGCAAGCTTTATCAAAAATATGGTGGTAGCGTGATGAATGCATTACAACAACCAAGTCTATATGCGCTAATAATGTGCATAGCAGGGATGGGAATACCTATAATGGCAGCATTAAATGGCAACTTAGGTACTAAGCTTAATAGCCCGGCGTTAGCTACAACCATATTGTTTATGGTTGGCGGTGTTGTTTCTCTGGTGTACTTAATTCTTACTGATGGTTTGGCTAAGTTAGCCATTAAAGAGCCAATTCCGAGTTACTTTTATCTAGGTGGACTGTTTGTCTTATTCTATATTTTTACTATGACTTGGATTGTTCCAAGATTTGGAGTGGGTAACGCGATATCTATGGTGTTGCTAGGTCAGATAATATCGATGACGGTTATCGACCACTATGGTCTTTTGGGTACACTGAAACATATTATTTCAATTCAACGTGTAGCTGGTTTGGCTTTAATGATGCTTGGCGTATATCTGACTATTCGCCGCTCTTAATTAATAACAATGACTTATATTTATCTTCGATAGGGCTAGCTATCAATTTTCTAGCATTACTAAACAGCCTTTAAACTCTCACCAAGTGGTATTATTTTATGCTGTTTGGTATAGTTTTTTAGGCCGTTATTATATTATTTAATCAATCGTTGTTTAAAGACTGTTTGAATGAACTCAACAAATACTTTTACTTTTGGCAGCTTAAGTCGGTGCTTAGGGTATAACGCATAGACATCTACGTCGGGCATGCCCCAGTTTGGCAATACCTGTAGTAACTTTCCATCTTCCACCTCATGTTCACACATATAATCAGGAATGATAGCAAGGCCTAGCCCTTCTAAAACCATTTGCTTTAATATTAAAAAATCATCAACAAGTACTCTTGGTTTTACGTTTACCTGGTGTTGCTTTTCTTTAGATGTTAAAGATATTCGACCACTACCTTGAATACTGCTCATCAATAGAAAGTCAGTATGGTTTAATTGTTCTGTCGAGGTTATTACACCAAAACTCTTGATATATTCCGGGCTGGCGAATATCTTTCTACCTACCTTACCCAGCCGTTTAGCGACCAAGCGGGAGTCTGATAATTCACCAATGCGAATCACGAGATCATAACCTTCTTCAATGATATCAACGTGGTTATTTAATAAACTGAGTTGTAAGTTTATCGCTGGGTGTTGACGCATAAACTGGCCCAATACCGGTTTAATAATTTCATGACCCATACCGACAGAAACACCAATACGCAGTTGTCCTTTGATTTCTTTTAAGCTCTGTATGATAGATATCTCGGCTAACTCAACTTCTTGACTAATACGCCGACAGTGCACTAAATATTGACTTCCTGCTTCGGTAATATGCTGTTTGCGGGTGGTTCGTTCTAATAACGTTACCCCTAGTTGTTGTTCCAAACGTGAAATTTTTCGACTGAGGTTTGCCTTAGGCATATTTAGGCGTTCAGCTGCTAAGGTAAAGCTACCTGCGTCTATTACAGCGATGAATAGCATCATATCGTTAAGATCTCTTGTCTTTGCCATGAAATGCCTATTGTTGTTGTAAGTGGAATAGTTATTTTAATATATTGGTATTTATCAAACAATCTTTGTTTCTTAAAATAGCTTTATCAACTGAGCAAACAACTAAAACAACAAATAGGAAACATTCATTATGAACATATTATCAAGAGACTCTCTACAGCTAGGCGGCTTTGCAGGTATTCAAGAGCACAGATTAGTGACAGATAGTCGAGTTTTTGGAGCCCGTAAAAAACCAGAGACCTCAGAAGGTTTAGGCAATATGGTTTACCTTGCTGATGCTAGATACAATCCAAATGGGGAGTCGGGTATGCATCCACATAGCGAAATTGATGTCATTTCAGTGATTATCGACGGTCGAGTGAGTCATGAAGGCTCAATGGAGCATGGTAAAGACCTGGTCGCCGGTGATGTTCAGGTGCAACGTGCCGGTGGTGAAGGCTTTGACCATAATGAAACCAACCCTGATAATCATAAAAACAGAATGTTGCAAATATGGGCCTTGCCAGAAGTTAAAGGGCAGCCTGCGGCATACAAGTCTTATACGCCTAAATTAGATGGTGTTACGCGTATTTATGGTGGCAGTAAAAGCCAATCTGATACCTTTGATAGCCATACGCTTATTGACATAGTGCATTTAAAAGCAGGAAAAAGCATTACCTTAGAGCGTGGGCAATTATCCTACGTAATCTCTGGTGAAGCGGTGATTAGTGAGTTGAAAAATACTAAAAAGCACAATAGCAAAAACCTGAAGGAAGGGGATTTAATTCGTAGTAGGGATGCCAAAATCACCGCCATAGACAAGTTACATATGGTTGTCGTAAGTCAGCAAGCTTAATGTTAGTTAATCACGTTTGGGATAACACCGAGGTCAATATGAATAACCATTCACAGAAAAAACAAGCAATCAGTCAACATAGCAGTGCATTAATCACCTTTTTAGCTTTATTACCCCTGGTGTATTTTATTCCAGATTTTATCGAACCGTTTTTACCTGCCATCAAGTGGTTAAATGTGCTTATTGTTGTTGGCATCATAGTACCGATAATTTCTTATGGTGTAATGCCGTTGGCAAAGTTTTATTTATCTCGTCCACGATAAGCTCTTAATTTTTAGCGTTTAATTAAGTCATCAGATACTTACTGTGACTCATTAACTCTCTCATTATTTATGTCTATTTCTCTGCTGAAAAATGCAATGCGTTTATATTGTATACAGTATGTAGTATTTATAGTATATTTCGGCTTGGTGATTTTTCGCTCAGAAATTAATTGTTTTGCAACGACTACTTCACAACTAATTAACTTTTGGCATGAATTACCAAATACTAAAAATAATAAATAAAGTGACTATGATTTGCTGTTGCTGATGCAGCACCAATGAATTAGTTACCCCAAAATATGTACTAAAAACATATACAGGAGAAGTTCATGTCATTGCAATATAGAGTTCCTTCTTTATTAGCTTTAATGTTCACAGTGTCAAGCACTGCGGCATTAGCTGGTAAATTACCAACATCAACCCTTCAAAGTACACTATCAGTTAATACTCAGACAAGTGAGAGTCATGTTTGTGGTACCGATGATAACAAACAAGATTGGCAAGCTTTACAACAAGAGCAGCAATTACAATTAAAGAAAAAGCTTACTCAATCTATGATGAAAATGTCGCCACAGATGATGTCTCAGCCGTTAGCGGTTAATGGCAGTGGCGTAGCTGGTCGTTACTATATTCCTGTGGTTGTGCATGTCTATGGCGCAGAATATAACTGTACTGATGAAGCGGCATCTTGTTTAACTGAAAACAAAATTATTGATGGCCTCAATAAAACTAATGAAGATTTCTTAGGGACTAACACCCAAGATGGGCCCATTGCAGCAGAATTTGCCGCCATTCGAGATAATTTAAATATTGAGTTTGTATTAGCGAAGAAAGATCCTCAAGGTAACGCAACCAACGGTATTGTACGTTATGGTGCAAAGGCGGGTTATGGTGATGGTTCGAAGTTTGATGCTGAGATTGCAGCGGATTCTTGGGATAACTTTAAGTACATGAACATATACTTCATGAGTGATTTATATAATGACGGTACAACTGGCAGCTCTGGGGTAGCTTGGTATCCACAAATGAGTATGTCTCAAGCAGGTTTATCTCGTGTTGTTTATAACGGTAATTATCTTGGTGCCAATACGGGTGAAAACTTCCGTTCAGTATTAACCCATGAATTTGGTCATTGGTTAAACTTACCTCATACTTTTGATGGTGATGTTTGCTCTGTACACCAAGAAGCTTTTTGTGAGTTAACAGGTGACAATAACTGTGACACTCCGCAAATGAGTAGTAGCATTTTACAAGATAATGCGCCGAACTGTGTAGGTGAGGCTACTAACACTGAAAACTTTATGCATTATTCTGATAACTATGCCATGTACACCCAAGGACAAGTTAGCAGAATGACGGCAGCATTACACGGTGATGCTCGTTCAACGTTATGGAGCAACAGTAACCTTATTGCTGTGGGTTTAGATCAATATACGAGTAATAGTGATCACTACTGGGATGGCTCTGGTTTAGATGCAATACCTACAGGAACATTGCTTAACGAATTTACTAATCTTTCAGCGCTAAAGGGTGATACAACAACGTTTGAAGTAAATTTACCTGCAGGTACTGAAGCTGCTGCTATTTATTTGAAAGGATACAATCAAGATCCTGATATGTATGTAAGTAAAGGTGTTGCACCATCAAAAAATGGTGATACTTGGGTAGCAGATTATATTTCATTTAAATCTGCAGGTACGCCAGAGTTAGTGACTGTTTCTTCACCATCATCGACACAGCCTTATTTTGTAACGGTAGATGCTTTTACCGATTACTCTAATGCCACGTTGGAGATATTATCGGTTGATGATCCAAGTTTATGTATTGGTTGTGAACGTGTGTTTTTAGCTGAAGAAACTAACTTATCTGCACTTAAAGGTGATGCACTTAAAAGTTACCAGTTTGAAGTACCTGCAGATGCTAATCGTGTGGTTGCTGTAATAGCTGGTGGCTATCAAGGTGATCCAGATATGTACGTTAGCAAAAATTCAATACCAACAACGAAAGTTGCCGATTGTAAGCCTTTTAGTGCACCTCGTTTAAGTGAATATTGTGATTTAGGTGCTGGTGGCGGTACGGTTAACGTTATTATTGACCCATTTTTAGATTACAGTGGTGCAACTTTTAGATTGTATTATGAGCGTGATGCTGCTGTTACAGGCATACCGATTGCTGAAGCAAATGGCGGTTATAATGGTGTGATGAACGAAGCTATAAACTTTACCAGTGCTGGTTCAGTTGATTCTGATGGAAGGATTGTTACATACCATTGGGACTTTGGTGACGGTAGCACAAGCGCTGAAGAGAACCCGAGTTATATTTATACAGCGAGTGGTACTTTTACTGCAACATTGACGGTAACTGACAATGATAATAATGAAGCCTCTGATTCAAGCCTAGTAAATATAAGTGTAGGAAACCAAGCACCAATCGCTAAAATTAATGGTCCATTTAATGAGTTTGCCAATACCAGTATTAGCTTCTCAAGTAATGGCTCTCTTGACCATGACGGTACAATAGTAAGTTATTACTGGGATTTTGGTGATGGTAATAGCAGTACTTTAGCTAACCCTAGTCATACTTATCAAACAGCGGGTACCTTTCCTGTTGAGTTAACCGTAACTGATAATGATAACACCCCTGGCTCAGTGATAACCTCGGCGGTTATTAAGCCTACCCATATTGATTATTGTGCCATAACAGGTAATACCGGTTATGAATGGATTGCTAGCGTTGATGCTGGCGGCGTTGCACATAACAGTGCTAAAGAAGGTTATGCCGACTTTACGCATATTAATATGCCATTAACTGTTGGTAATAATGCAATTAGCTTAACGGCTGGTGGAAGTTACTCAGAGCATTGGGCTATTTGGCTTGATAGCAATAACAATGGTTCTTTTGAAACATCAGAGCAAGTATTAACTGGTTTATCAGGTAAGGGAACAGTAGTAGGTAACCTAGCTATCGATAATACATTAATTGGTACTACAACACGTATGCGTGTAGTGATGAAGTACGGTAGTGCACCTTCTACAGCATGTGGCAGCATTGGTGATGGCGAAGCTGAAGACTACATGGTGACTATTGCTGATACTGGCAATGTAGCACCTGTGGCACAAGCAAATGGCGCCTATGTTACTCAAGTTGGTAATGCAATTACTTTTGACAGCTTAGGCTCAAAAGATACTGATGGTGATATTGTTAGTTACCTTTGGGATTTTGGTAATGGTGAGCAAAGCATAGATGCTAATCCAACTTATGTTTACCCAGTTGCAGGTAGCTTTACTGCTTCTTTAACAGTAACGGATAATGACGGCGCAGCTCATACTGATACGGCAAGTGTTACTATTGAAGCGGTTGGTCCGGTGATTGAAAATGCTTGTTTATCTAAAGCGGCTATTACTGGTGGTGGCTTAACTGCAGGTCAAGCTGAGTGTTTAGGCACTAGCAACGCTATTTGGTTAAGTCTAGGTGATGTTTCATCTCATCAAACCGTCTCTGTTACAACAGCGCACGGCCAAGGGAATGTAGATGTTCTTTATAAAAATGGCGGCTGGCCAAGTGATAGTAGTTATGATGGTAAATCATTAGGTAATGGCTCTACCACAACTTGTATGTCTTTAGCAGCAGGAAGCGATTATTGGTCATACTTAAAAGTGACTGGTGGTGCTAGTGATGTGACTATTCTAGTAGAGTTTGATAGCGCAAGTTGTCAGTAATGCCAAGGCAATAAAGTAAACTGAAAATAAGAT
>Ga0105359_10002575_pt1 | contig 14979 bp, 5 predicted proteins | sample GOMGulsemesocosm_6_FD_83659 | JGI IMG/M metagenome (GOLD analysis project Ga0105359, IMG submission 83659) | Methane-oxidizing microbial communities from mesocosms in the Gulf of Mexico - GOM8C Gulf of Mexico | ecosystem: Environmental > Aquatic > Marine > Cold seeps | place: Gulf of Mexico...
AAATTGATTTCTAAAAACTGAATTTATTGAACAGATACCCAATCGCACAGATTTAAAATACCTGCGCATCCTCATCCACAACACCCCACTCTAAACAATACAAACAGCCAACGTATTTCCTCTATGGGAACGGATTTCAAATCCGCGCTACCATGTTGGTATACGCAGTAATTTATAGATATATCGTGTATGAGTTGGTTCCTTACAACAAAAAAAAACACGTTCGCTATCCGAAGACAATTAACGTGTTTTTAAATCTTATTTAAATTATATGAATGTGGTGCTAGCTACACCTATTTCCTATTCTACATAAAACCCTAATTCCGCAATGGCAGCGGTTTTCTTCCCTCCAGCAATGCTTGTTGCTTCAATTTTAAGATACCTCGTATGTACGGTCGATTTAAAATCATGTTTTCTCTTTACAGGATCATTGATTAAATTACCAAATTCAAAATTCGTTGCCAATTTCCACTCCTGTCCATCAGTACTTGTGTAGATCTTACCTTGTTCCATCATACCTTCCGAATTTTCTGTTTGAGGTGTATATGAAAACCCTTTAAGTGCTTGTGTTTTTCCTAAATCAATCGTTATAAAATGCGGTCCAACTGCAGCATTACTTCTCCAGTAAGTACTAGGATCGGCATCAATTGCAAAACGCTGTGTATGTTTTGTGTTTTCGCTATCCACAGCCAATACTTTCCAACCGTTTTTAATCAGTCCAAAATTTGTGGAAGCTATACTCCCTAAGCGCCCCTTTTCAACAGCCACCGCCTTTACTTCTTTCGATGCTACCTGTATTCCTTCTTGGAACAACTCCGATTCCTCTGTAGGATCAGTCCCGTCAAGCGTATATCTTATTTCGTAGTCTGCATGTAGATTCCCTTGCACATCCTCACCATGAGGTTTCCATCCAAAATCATGTTTTTTTGCCTGAATATTAAGTATTCCTTCTCTGTTTCTTGTGATGGCCAATTGAGGTGGTCTTGTATCGTAATAATGTGCAGATATCTTGGCAATGGCAGACTCTAAACGTGCTTTTGTCACGCTGATTCTAAATTTATCAGCCGTCACTGCAGGAAATCTTAAAATCTCCTTATAGCCTACATTGGTCCCTCGTACAATTTCTTTCCATGCATTATCAACCCAAGCATCTACAACATGTGCTTCGATACGTTCACTATGAGTGCTGATTGCTTCTTGTATTACCAAACGATTGATGGTAATTTTAGTAGGTGTTGTGATGAATAGTTCCGTAACTCCTTCTTTCATTAGTTCAACACTTTCAGCATCCTGATCCAACACGTTTTTGGGTCCCTTAGCACCCTCAAAAAGATCTGTTTCGTAGGTTTCTTTGATTCGTTTTCCTACCTCAGCCAATACGGCAACATCCTCGTCCGAAAATTTTCCTTCTCTGTTTGGTGGAATATTCAATAAAAACACAGAATTCCCTCCTACAGAGCGCTCATAAATATCAAAAACATCGTCTGCACTTCGTACTTTTTGTTGGGTATCATCCCTATAAAACCATCCTTCACGGATAGAAGTATTTGTTTCTGCAAATTGATAATGAAGGAATTTAGCCTCGTACAATTGCTCACGACTTCCAATAGACTCCGCCATAAGATCTCCAAAACGATTCATTAGGTTAGGATCCTCTTGATAAGGAATGATATTCCATTCCGTGGCTCTTGTTTTCCCTGATTCATTCCCACACCATCTAATGTCTTGTTTTCCAAAAATCACGGCTTCTGGAGCTAGGGTAGAAATCAGTTCCTTCCATGCCATATAATTGTATTTTTGATCCCCTTTTCTTTTTGGATGTGCACCGTCAAACCAAACTTCATGTATGGGACCATACTCTGTCAACAATTCAAATAGTTGATTTAAAAAGTACTCGTTATAATCATCTACTTTAAACGTAAATGTGGTTTTATTTTTAAATGGACGCCCTGCTACTGGTCTCGGAATGGTTCTTTCTGTATGTTTACTTAAATTCCCATATAAGCCATCTTTATGTTCTATGTGATACAAATCTGCAGGCGATAGATACACCCCTAATTTCAATCCATATTTTTGACAAGATTCCGATAGGTCTTTCATGATATCTCCTTTCCCTTTTCTAAAAGGAGAAGACATCAACCCTTGTTTTGTATAGCGTGATTGCCATAAAGTAAAACCATCGTGATGCTTGGCAGTAAACACTACCATTTTCATCCCTGCAGCTTTCATGGCTTTACACCATTGGTCTGTATCTAGATTCTCTAAAGCAAAAATTGTTGGATCTTCCATCCCATTCCCCCATTCCATACGTGTAAATGTATTGGGTCCAAAGTGAATAAAAGCGATAAACTCATTTTTTAAAGCACTGTATTGGTTCGCCGTTGGAACTGTATGAGCCGCTTTGGCTATAATGGTTTCTTTACTGTCGGTAGCAAGCACTAATTGAGTGCTATTTACATCCATTTTCAGTACCTTGGAATTGGTACAGGAAAAAAAGAGGACTGACATTAAAAGTAATTGTAGTGTAATTTTCATGAAATATTAGGTTTTTAAAACTCGGATAGAAAATGTAAACATAGCATCAATAAAGCAGCAATTGCATTTAACATTAACTGCATTAGAATGATCACATTAACGTTTTTTTTTATAAATATAATTAAAGGACTAAGGTAACATAATGAATCTATATTTTAAAAACTATACGACCAATGACTCCAAGCAAGAGATAAACATATTTTTTTTATTGATAGAAGGTTAAATTACTATATATGACTCTTTTTTTATAAAAGAAGCCATTGAGAAATTACTTTCTCAACGGCTGCATTTATATAAAAGTTACTAATTACCAATTTGGATTCTGTTCCAATTGAGGATTTAGTACAATTTGATTAGAAGGAATAGGATACAGGTAATAATGAGCTGGAAAAGCAGGAGGTAAAGCACCTTCTTCTTTGACCGAAATATATCCTTCAGACGCACCACCTTGCACCTGTAACTTATTGTTAAATTCTGAAGCTACAATATAACGTCCTAGCTTTTCTTTTACAGCGTAGTCCATTTTTTTCCATCTTCTAAGGTCATCGAATCTAAATCCATCCGCCATAAACTCTACGGCTCTTTCTCTTCTTATTTCCCATAAAACAGGATCTACAGAAGGATCTCTTTCCGGATCAAAAGCCCCGGTAACAGCACTTAAATTAATATTAGGCATCCCTACTCGAGTTCTAAGTTTCCCTATTGTTGCATCTGCTATTGATTGATCAAAATCATCTAATTCAAATTTTGCTTCTGCATAATTTAACAACACCTCTCCTATTCTGAATACAGGTTCATCATTTTCATCTACCCAAGCTTGAGCAATATGTAATCTGCTGAAATATTTAAAGTTTTTATAGCCTGTACTTGTAGTATTATATCCTGGATCCCAGTCTAAAAAGGGTTGAGAACCTGCCGCTTTGAAATTGGGAGATATTGGTTGCACCAATCCCCCCCAGTTAATGTCTGGAAGCATTTTATGATCGGCGTCTGTTATGGTTTCCATTATATCCATATATTCTCTATGTTTAGGATCTCCTGTATACTCCCATGCCTTAGCGTCTCCACCTACACGGCCAACAACCTGATGAGGAGGTGTAATGCAATAATACATTCTACGGTCTCTGTTTCTAAATTCACTATACGGATCTTTTTCTCTATTTACAAAATCAGCATCAGCACTAACCGGAGTACCATCTGATAAAAGGAACATATCAGCCGCTTTTTTAGTGTAATCCCAGAAGGAAGACTCAGAACTTCTAGCCCATTGATTTAAAGGATGGGTAATCTGTCCCAATAAATACTCTTTATACAATATAATTCCAGTAACTCCTTTTAAATTTGTGGAGTTATATAATTCATCGTAATTATAGTGTAAGGACTGAATATCCCCCATAAGCTTTTCAGAAGCATCAACACAAGCCGTAAGATATTGTGATTCACCTCCTAAAGCATGGTACTTTCTCCAAGTCCCCTCAAACAATCCGAATCGAGAAATCAACGCACGTACAGCGTTAACACCGATAGAGTTAATACCTTCACCTTCTCCGTTTTTGTTAATATTATCTTCCGCATATCTTAAATTATCCAATATATTTTGAGCAATAACATCTCTACTTTCCCTAGGAGCGTATAGAACATCTGTATCAGAATCACCTATCGCCTTCTCAACCCAAGGCACACCTCCATACTTTTGTAACAATCCAAAATAGGCATATGATCTAAAGAAATAACCGACACTACGCCAATGATTAATTTCTTTTTCTGACATTTCAGAATTATCAATATTATCAAGCATAATATTTACCTTTCTAATATTTCTATAAGCATTGGTCCAATTACCACTGTTGGTAGGAACCGTAATTCTTTCCCATAACCATGGATTCCCTGTTCTATGCCTTCCGTCCATCATTAAATCAGCTGCATGCTCACCTTTATCACTCCTTCCGTTTTGATAGGTTCCAAAAACTGAATAAAACGACCATGCATATGTTTGCACATTTTGATAGGTTGTAAAAGTAGTAGGAACGGTTAATTGATCTAACGGAAATCTATCCAAATCATCTTCACACCCAATTGTAACAAGTACAGTGAATAGTAAAAGAATTATATGTTTATATATATTTTTCATTTTTAAATATTTTATTTTTTACAAACTCAAGTTAATACCTACGGAGAACTTTCTTTGATAAGGATATGCTGCACCTCTTCCTTTGTTAGCAAATTCCGGATGTAATCCACTTGGTAAATCATCAAAATTAGATAAGTTCTCTCCAGAGAAGAATATCCTAAGGTTATTCACAGACAACTTTTCCAGTTTCTCTTTAGGTAACGTATATCCAATAGATATGTTTTTAATATTCAAATAACTACCATCCTGAAGGTATTTTGTTTGTGTATTTCTACTCCCCCCATAGTTAGAGTTGTCAGATCCATAATTTCTAGGATAATAAGCGTCTGTATTAGCTGGTGTCCAATAATCTAATTGATGTTTGAATATATTATCAAATTGTCCTCTAAACGCCCAAAAGGTATCGCTATTAAGTACAAGATCTCTTTTCCCTACACCATTAACATGCACTGAAAAGTCAAAGTTTTTATAGGCCCCTCTTAAATACATTCCATATTGATATCTTCTATTAGAATTACCAATTATTTTTCTATCTCCAGGCCCTGTTCTAGCAATAAAGTCACCATTTTCATCAAACTCAGCATACAAGGTGTTGTTACCATTATTAATAGAACCATCACCATCAAGATCTTTATATTTAATATCTCCTGGATTCGGAGACCTATTTATTAGAGAAGGGATTCCTTCCAACAAGGTACCGCCTGTTAAACCTTCACTTAAAGATCCTGGTTCAAAGTCAGCCTCCGTATAATATCCATCCGTTTCGTAACCCCATATTTCGCCTATTTTTCTACCAACGTAATACTGACTTAACAGTCCTTCTTCATTATCAAACTTTGTAATCTTGGCTTGATTGTCATACAAATTAACACCAATCTGGTATGAAAAATCTTTTCCTATATTGTCACGCCATGACATATCCAATTCCCAACCAGTAGATTCTAAATCCGCAGCATTCGCAACTGGAGCCGACGTACCTAATACTGCTGGAAGTTCTGCTCCAGAAATAATCATATCTAAGGTTTCTCTTTTGTATATATCTAAGGCTAGGGACAATCTATTATTTAACACGGCCATATCCAACCCGAAATTTGTAGTACGTATTGTTTCCCATGTAAACCCATCACTCAATAACCCTGGATCTGCCAAAGTAAGGTAACGGGTTCCTCCGTCGCTTAACCAATTAGCATCATAGGTTTCAACACCTAGAATTGATGGATAATAATTCTGTGCTCCATTTCCAAACTTCACTATTTGATTTCCAACTTCTCCCCACGACCCTCTAAACTTTAAATTAGAAAATATTTTTTGAGATTCCATAAACGATTCTTTGGTAATATTCCAACCTGCCGAGAACGAAGGAAAAAACCCAAACCTATCTTCACTTGCAAATCTTGAAGAACCATCATACCTACCATTAATTTCAAGGAAATATTTTTCCTTGTAATTGTAGTTAAGTCTTCCAAAAACACCAGAAACAGCCCATTGATAAAAACTTTGCCCACCATCTATCACACCTGTAGCCCCAGGTATTGATGGCAAACCTGTACTAATTAAATTAGGCCTATATATTGTTAGAGAAGAACCGTCTTGTTCTTCTGAATTATACCCTGCCAATAAAGCGAAATTATGCGCATCCTTAATAGATTTTTCATATTTCGCATATAAATTAATTCCTTTATACACGGAATTTCTTCGAGTATTACGGTAAGAGGTAGCATCATTATCGCCACCTAATATATCGAGTGTTGATTGACTAATAAAAACAGGGGATATATTTACATTTACAATTTCACGATCCTTCGTTTCATATGTATATTCACCTACTACCGTCAAATCTTTTAGAGGCTTGTATTCCAATTTACCAAACAACCTCAAGTTCCTGTTGTCATCTTGACCAGGCACATTTTCTTTTAATACATTTACAACATCATCATATGGAATCAATGCTCCATCAAAAGTTTCAAAGATTCCTGTACTGAGAAACGAAGGAGCTTTTATACTACCACCGTAGTCTGCTCTTGGGTTACTTTTATTTGAATTTCTGTAATTTGTATTAATTGACGCCGTTAAATTCTTAACAAGTTCAGTTTTCACAAAACTACTCACATTATACCTTTTGAAAGCATCTCTGTTTGTTACCATAATCCCATCTTCGCTACTATAGCCCATAGAAACACGGTAAGAAGTTTTTTCTGTCCCACCTGCATAACTTACATTATGAATTTGAGTAAAACCAACATCATTAAAAAGATTCCCTATATGGTCGTTCTCTTTTAAGTCATATACAATACCAGCTACTTCTACTTTCCCTTCTGGATAAGCAGCAGGATTTGATTCATATTGCTCTAATAGATCCTTCCATACAGCAGTATCTTGCCCTCGAGACCAAAAACTATCTCTTCCCCAGTCGTTCAACGCGGTTACAAATTCCAAGGGTGATGCAGCTATTGGTGTTTCTGTAGGTCTAGAAAACGAAGAAACTACGGAATAATTAAAAGTTGACTTACCTATTTCCGGTTTTTTAGTGGTAATTAAAATCACACCAAAAGCAGCTCTTGCACCATAAATTGAAGAAGCAGCGGCATCTTTAAGCACTGTAACTGTTTTAATGTCCTTTGGATTGATATCACTCATACTCACAGGAACGTTATCTACCAAAATTAACGGCGAACCTCCATTAATAGAAGTGAATCCTCGAATATTAATTCCTACTCCTTCCGAACCTGGTTCACCTGAATTAGCTACAACTTGTAATCCTGGAATAACCCCTTGGAGAGAGACTGCTGAATTCGTAATAGGCCGATCTCCCAATACATCATCTAAGTTCACACTGGTAACAGCTCCAGTTACATTTGCTTTTTTCTGTGTTCCAAAACCAACTATGATCACCTCATCCAAGGCGGCAATATCGGCCTTTAAAATAACGTTGATAGTGCTTTGATTTCCAACTTTAACTTCCTGAGTTATATAGCCCATAAAAGTCATTACAAGAATATCTGTACTTTTTGCAGTCACAGTAAAATTTCCATCAAAATCAGTAGAATCTCCTTTTGATGTTCCTTTAATAGTAACTGATGCGCCCGGTAAAGGAGTCCCTATTTCATCTAATATAGTTCCTTTAATCTGTTTTTCTTGTGCTTGCATCGAAGTGATTACTCCCAACAATAACACAAAAAACGTTTTAATAATACGTTTACTCATTGTTTGATTTAAGTTAATTTGGTTAATAAATAGTTAAGTATCGAATTTAGTCCCAAAGCCCTAAAAACAAGTTCACAATCTTCCCTGAATACTATAGAATAGTGTCTAATAAGTATTTTATAGAATTGTCCTTGATATCTTTAAAATTGTCCCGCATAAAGAACAAAAAAAACACAGAATATGACATACCGGTTTAAAATCAAAAGGACATGGGGATATTGGAAATTTGAGATTATATAAAACAGAAAACAATGAAATCCTGAAAATAATAAATTCATAGTTGCAGCAAAGCGCTCTTCCATCAGCACTCTTAAAACTTGACGTACTTCTTCCATCTAACACTTTCATTCTTTAATAAATCACCTTACCGCATGACCTATCAACAGCAAGGAAATTGTTTATGTTAAATGGAATAACAATCATTTGTATAAAGAAGCTCCGAATACATAGTAGTTCTAGTCACTATTTTTTCAAAGACAAAACACTGCCTTTTATATATTTCGATACAATTTCCTGGTAATTTTTTCTTTGAAAACAAACAGAAAACCAATAGATTTAATCGGTATCCTTGCATAATTTCATCTCAATTTTCAAAAAAATAACTCTCTAGCACTAAATGTTTCCTTTGATTATGCAAAAAAACGTATAACCTCACTAAAACCAGGACATGTTCATGGGATAAACCTCCCTTATAATATAACTATACAGAGATTTTATTCAAATGTTCCTTTCTAAAGTTAGAAGGAGTTTTCGAATATTTCTTTTTAAAACTAGTACTAAAATAAGGTGCATTACTAAACCCTACCATGGTCGCAATTTCTAACACTGTTTTATTTGTATGAAGGAGTAAATTACACGATTTATTCAGTCTTATTGCATGCATTAGGTCGTTGATACTAATATCCGTAATTACGCTCATTCTTCTATAAACCACAGATTTACTCATACCTATTTCCTTCATAAATAAAGGGATATCAAATTTAGGATTGTCAATATGCTTCTCCAGGATACTAATTACACGACTGTAAAACGCGTCATCCGCACTATTTATATCCACAACTTTATGTTCTAGCCCTAAATATTTTAAAAGTTTATGGTGCTGTCTTTCGCTACTTTCAAATAGATTTTGAACAATTGCTTTTAATAAATCAAACTGAAATGGTTTCTCAATATAAGCATCAGCTCCCGTTTCATAGCCTTCAATTTTATCTGCAGTCAATGTTTTTGCTGTTAACAAAATAAAAGGTATACTATTTGTTTGTTTATCCTCTTTTAAGATCCTGCACAATTCTAATCCATTCATTTGAGGCATCATAACATCTGAAATAACCAAGTCGATTTTACACTTATTTATAATTTCCATGGCCTCCAAACCATTTTGAGCCTTTAATATAACATAAGTATTATGCAAATTTACTTCCAAATATTGCAATAACTCTATTTGGTCCTCAACCAGAAGTATCGTTTTTTTAATGACACTCACTTTATCTACACCTTGTTTCTTAATATCATTATTCTGAAGCTCTGAAACTGTATCTACACTAGAATTAACATCTATAGTTTTATATGAATCTCCCCTTATTATATTCTCTTTATTAATATGTTTATCTCCCAATAACAATTTCACTTCAAAACAACTTCCTTTTCCTAGCTCGCTCTGTACCCTAATAGATCCTTTATGAACTTCCACAAAACTTTTCACCAATGCCAGTCCTATTCCACTTCCTTCCACATGCTCCTTCGTTTGATAAAAAGTTTCAAAAATTGAATCTTGATCCCCTGATACTATTCCGCTTCCAAAATCCTGAACAGTTATGTAAACAAACTTGTTATCTCGTCTAATTTTTAGTATTATTTTTCCTTCAGCCGAACTATATTTTATGGCATTAGAAATAAGGTTATAAAAAATAGTTTCCATCATATAAATATCAACCCACATTAATAATTCATCTCCGTCGCCATCAAATAAAAGTACTAAGCCCTTACTATTTCCAATATTATTAAAGTCCTGCATTAATTCTCTTAGGAAAGGGACCATATTTATTTTCACAGCTTGTAATTCAGGCTCTTTAAATTGGATTTTTCTAAAATCAATACCTCTATTAATTAACTTTTTAATTCTCAATGCATTTTTTTGAATCAAATTTAAATTATAAACTTTATCAGCACCTTCTCTTTTTAAAATATCTTCAATTGGCCCCAGTATCAATGTTAATGGTGTTCTTATTTCATGGGACAAATTGGTAAAAAAATGCAATTGTTGTTCATCTAAATCTTTTTGTTTCTCAAGGATATCCTTTTCATACTCAAACTTTCTCTTGAGTTCTTGCCGTTCAAAAATTACTTTATTTATAAGGTAAATAATAACAGCAGTTAACAGAAAAACCAAACTATAAAACCAGTAGGTTTGCCACCAAGCTGGAAGTACAATTATTTTAAGACTGGAATAATTACTAGCCCACTCACCTGAAAGGCTTGAGGCCTTAATTTTCAAGGTATATTCCCCTGGCTTAAGATTCATAAAGGTTAGACTCCTATCTGATGTGCTTTTCCACTGTTTATCAAATCCTTCTAATATATAAGAAAAGGTTATTTTTTCAGGTTGCTTAAAATGAAAGGAGGAATAATTAATAGTAAATATTTTTTGATGGCTTTGAAGTTTAATTTGGGAAACATCGGCTAAGTATTCCTCAAATAGCAGATTTTTTTTATCGCTTTTCTCTTTATAATTAATCAATATTTTTGTAAACAGAACTTTATTGATTTTAGTTTGTGCCCGAATACTGTCAGGGTGGAATGTCAACAGTCCATTGAAACCACCAAAGTACATGGTACCATCTTCACTTTTTAAGGCAACCGTTCGAGAAAAAGAATTATCTAAAAAACCATCCCTATAAGTATAATTTGTAAATTTTTTAGTTGTAATATTAAATTTTGAGATCCCTTCTGGCGTGCCTAGCCATAAATTATTTGAATTGTCTGATATGAGCGATTTCACATTCACATCATTTAAGTTTTCTTTCAATCCAAAAAAATTAGTTTGACTGGTACCTATATCTACTAAACAAATTCCGTTGTCTGTGGCTAACCAATATTTATCCTTCTTATATTTCAATATGGAGACAATAAATTTAGGTTCACTTGATATTAATGTAATCTTTCCTTTTAAATAGATGTACAAACCATGCCTACTACCGCAAAGAATAACATCTTTAGATACTGCATGCATTGACATTACTTCTATCTTTTTCTCATCTATTATTGAAAAGGAATTTAGAGACGCATTCTCTTCTAATTTATCAATTTTAAGCACCTTCTCTGAAGCAATCCACAGTTGGGCATTGTGATTTTTAATAATAGAAGTAATAGGGAACTTCGTTTTTAAAGCTTGATTCACCCCTAGTTTATGCTGCAGCTTTTTATTCAAAATATCCATAGAACTCACCCCATTACTAAAAGTTCCAATTAACAAATTCCCTGAAGACAACTCTTGAAGACTCCTGATATTTTTAATGTTCTCGCTTACAGCAACATGCATGATCCTATTCTCTTCTAGTTGGTATAATCCGTTGCCTCGACTACCTATCCACAAACGTTTTTCTGAGTCCATAAACAAGGCTGATACAGGTACATCAATACGGTTATCACCTTTATTCATTATCAGTTTATGTGTTCTAAAATGATTATAAGGTAGTAATTGACTTATTCCATTGTTCACATTACCAATCCATAAAGTAGCTGCATGATCTATAAAAGTTGTCGAAATAAAATTTGAAGCAATAGAATGTTCATCATTTTTATTTTGATTCAGATAGGAAAATTTTTGGGTATTTAAATTATAAATATGTATCCCTCCACCCTTTGTAAAAATCCAAATTTCATGATTCTTCATTTTTTGCAAATCACTCACATTATTTGAATTGAACCGGCTAAAAACATCCTTTTTAAAATGCGAATCAATACGCCCGTTTTTGTAGACATAAACTCCTTGAGTTGTTCCCACCCAAAACTCAGTTGGGTTTATGGTTAGTACTTTTGAAATTACCGTATTAGGAAGTGTATCGCTTGAAAGTAGACTGATTCGTTTTGAATTAATATTATAGATAAAAAAACCCTTTTCTTTGACATGAAAAACAAAATTATTTGTATCGTAACTTAAGAGATTTCCAATACCTTCTGAAATCTTAAAACATTCATACATTAATTTATTGATATTAATGGTTTCAACATAATTTAACTCCTTATCATAGACTATAATATTATTATCCAGATAAGATATTAAAATATTTTTATTTTGACCTTCTGAGATAAGCACCACTTCCTGCATTGAGGAATTGATCCTGTTAAAAGTTTCGCTTTTATAGTCAAAAACATCTATTCCTTTTTCATTATTAATAATCAACTTGCCTGTAGAAGTAGAAAATAGCTGATATATGTAAAATCCGCTTAATGAGGTCGTGTCATTTTTAATAGGTAAATATGGATCAATATGTACGCCGTCATACCTATTTAGTCCTTTTTTAGTTCCAAACCACATATACCCATATCCATCTTGATGAATTGAGGTGATTTTATTACTTGTTAAACCATCTTTTCTATGAATATTATTAAAACGTTTATTTTGGGCTCCCAAACTTAATACATTCAACAAAATAAACCCGAAAACGAAAATCAATCTATTTCTCATACATATATCAGTCCAAAATATATAAATCATATTCATTTTTCAACTTATTAGCGATGTTTTGTCCTTATCTGAAACAACCTTAATCAAAAACTACTAAGTTTTCATACTAGTTGTTTCTTTTGAGTAAAAAAACTATAAATGTCATTTTTAGTGGAAAGATAGCATTCTTTGTACAGATTTAACAGCAAAAAGTTAATTATTGTTTCGATATTTTCTATTCATATTTTAGCAAGAAAAAAGTAGTATCGAATTTATTTTATTTTTAAAATAAGGAAACAAAATTGCTATGTATTATTACTTATTGAAATGTCCTAGAGCTTCAAAAAAAGAACCTGTTAACTACAGAATTCTAAGTTTAACTATGACATAGCAATACTAATTGACAGCTATGAAAAGGCAAAGAAACCCACTCCATAGCTACTGATATTTTTTTAGTTCTTATCGTGAAAGAGCATCAATAAAACTGCTAAAACATTTAGTATTAGAAGCATTAGAATGATCACATCAATGCTCTCTTTAATAAACAACTATTAGACAGCAAAATAGTATTCAGATCCATGCTATTAAAAATTATACAACCAATGACATCCTAAGTACAGACATAAATATTTACATTCTAATTTCAGAATTGACAGGTAAGTTACGATTTTTACATTCACTATTTTTCTACATCATACAATCCAGCAGTCAACAGGCATTTTATCTGGTTTCTGAACCAAAAAACGCCTGCTTTTTCTATTCCACTCATTTACAATGCTCCAATCACTTCGAATACAGCCGTATATTTATAATATCTTTTGGCAGGCACATTTAGCAAAAAATTATCACCTGTTTGCTTGAAATCAATTTTTTCTTGACTACCAATTAATCGTACAGAAGTAATTTTGTTTACATCATATTTTGAGTCTAATCCTAATGCCGGAATTTTAATCATCCCTTCTGATGGATTCAAAACAAATACATACAACACATTTTTATTAGTTGTAAATCTTACTTCATCAGCACCATATGGAGGACTTTCTATGGTTCTATTGTTATAATGCTCTTCTTTTTCTTTCTTACTTCTTGCCTCAAGCGCCTTTAAATCGGCATTGTCAATATTTTTGTTAGTTGTCTTTTTTAAAGATGAATATAGGTTGTCGCCATAAACCTTCCATGGTTTACTCCCATAAATGGCTTCATTATTAAGGTTTACCCAGGCACCTAGGTCATCAAGAATTATTTTATGTTCTAATGGAATAGTCCCATCTGCCAACAGTTCTACATTCAGTAACAGGTTGCCATTTTTACTATTCATATCAATTAGAGTCTCAATGACTGTTCTTGCATTATGCCTCGAAGCCTTATCTTTTTTGTAAAACCAATCTGTAAATGTAGTTGTTCCTTGCCAAGGGCGGGAAAGTATATCGTTTGCTACCCCTCGCTCTATATCCTTTAGTACCGCAGGCTCATTTGTTATTTTTCCAGCAACCACCCCCTTAATTTTTCCATGCTTATTTAAACTATGGTTATAAAATGCCCTAGAAACTTCTTTCCCATATTCATTATAAGGAAATCCGTATCCATCAAACCAAAGCATATCCACATCGTATTTAATGGCCAATTCTTTATGACGAAGTACCCAGTTTTCTTTCATTGATTTAATCCACTCTGGGGTTCTTTTTTCTGGGGGCAATCCATATAAATCCGCAGGGTCTAATCCTTCCCACCATTTCCCCATTCCATCTTTTTTTGTCAAGTGCCCATCGTAAGGGACTCCTTTTAAGGGGCCTGTTGAATCAGATCCAAATGCAGTCTGCCACCAACTCAAATACCTATCGTCATGAGAACTAACTCCAAATGGAATATTGTATTTGTCTGCCGATTTTTTAAACTCACCTATAATATCTCTTTTTGGACCAACATTTACAGAATTCCATGGTTGATAGGTCGAATTAAAATTATCAAAATGGTCGTGGTGGTTTGCCAAGGCCATTACATATTTTGCTCCTAGATTTTCTGTAAAGTATTTCAAAAGCTTGTCCGTATCTAATTTTTCGGCTTTCCATTGATGTATCACGTCCTTAAAGCCTTTTTCAGATGGATGTCCATAGGTTTTATTATGGTAAGGATAGGCGTTTTTACCAAATTGCTGACTCCCTACATCTTCCTGATACATATGCTTTGCATACCATCCACCACCGTATTCAGGTGCTGATTGAGCTCCCCAATGTACCCAAACCCCAAATCGAGCTTCCGTAAACCATGTAGGAAATTCGTACTGTTCACTCAGTTCCTTCCATGTTAAGTCTTTTTCTTGTGCCTTAGCGCTCATGCATAGCAAGGCAGTAAAAAATAAAAGTAGCATACGCTTCGCCTGCTGTCTCATGTTATTTTTTAAAAAAAATCTATTTTTCATGTAGTTGTTATTGTTGTAGTTGTT
>Ga0105359_10002576_pt1 | contig 14974 bp, 12 predicted proteins | sample GOMGulsemesocosm_6_FD_83659 | JGI IMG/M metagenome (GOLD analysis project Ga0105359, IMG submission 83659) | Methane-oxidizing microbial communities from mesocosms in the Gulf of Mexico - GOM8C Gulf of Mexico | ecosystem: Environmental > Aquatic > Marine > Cold seeps | place: Gulf of Mexico...
ATACATATGCCCTAAACAAGACGCGACACCAATAAAGCCTAAATATAATGGTTCTTTTTCACCGAGATAAGCATAGATAAAATAGCCCCCCCAAACCGGAATAGTGCCTTTGAGAATATCGAGAATTAACACCGTTGCAGCAGTTAGCTTGTTACTGATCCGTAAAACATTGGTTGCTCCGGGGTTATGCGATCCGGTAGTACGCGGATCCGGTAACCCTAATAGTTGGCATATTAAAATAGCACTAGAAAATGAGCCGATTAAATAAGCAGCAACAATCATGGCAATAGTTAATAGCAACATAGAGACAAAAATAATCAAAAAATTAGTATTATTTACTATTCTATCCCGTAATCAGCTAGTTTTTCTACTGTCACGCAGGTAAACTCGCTTTTATTTTGTAATAAATATTAACGACAGGCGAAAAATGGATAAGGTTTTCATTAAAGGTTTGCATATTCAAACTACTATCGGCTTTTTTCAATGGGAAAAAGAAATAAAACAAACACTGGTCATCGATGTGGCTATGGGTTGGCATACCGCAAAAGCCGCTGAGAATGATGAATTGGCCAAAACCTTAGATTATGCCGACATCTCTACCGCTATCGAAACGTTTGCTAATGCCAACCCGGTTGATTTACTAGAAACACTGGCTGAGCGCATGGCGGCATTTTTAATGTCTAGTTATCACATCCCTTGGTTAAAACTAAGTATAGGAAAACCTGGTGCGGTGCATAACGCTGATACCGTTGGTGTTGAAATAGAGCGTGGCCAAGCAATAAGCGCCTCGACCAACTAATGAGTGATATTTATATTTCATTAGGTAGCAATGTTAATCGTGCGCACCATATCAAGTGTGGGCTTAACGCCATAGCTACCGCCTTTGATTTACCTCTTGAACAATTACAGCTTTCCTCTTTATTTGAAAGTATCGCGGTCGGCTTTGATGGTAAGCCTTTTTATAATATGGTGGTGGGGTTAAGCTGCCAGCACACGGTAGCGCAGGTAGCAATTATTTTGCGTGAGATTGAATATCAATATGGTCGCAGTATCGATGCTAAAAAGTTTAGCCCGAGAACATTAGATTTAGATTTATTGCTGTTTGATGATTTAATCCTCGATAGCCCTGCACAAATTCCACGCGATGAAATTAACAAGAATGCTTTTGTGCTATGGCCATTAAGCCAAGTAGCACCGACAGTAACACACCCTATTTTACAACAAAATTACCAAACATTATGGCAAGCGTACGATAAAAGCAGTCAACAGTTAACGATTGTTGAGCCTTGTTGGTAGGTGCTTATTCCAGAAGAATTATCACCTCCCACTAAATGCCAATAAAAGGCATCACTAACATACGTTAGCAACGTCACTTACAATAAGTAAAAAAGCGAAGGATCACATGAGTACATTAGAAGTTATTATTTTAGCGTTATTACAAGGCTTAACGGAATTTTTGCCTATTTCTAGTTCGGCACATTTAATATTACCGTCACAAATTTTAGGCTGGCAAGATCAAGGGCTAGGTTTTGACGTGGCCGTACATGTTGGCACTTTATTAGCGGTAATGCTCTATTTTCGTAAAGAGTTAGGCACCATGTCTGTCGCTTGGTTAGGCAGCTGCAATATTGGCCCGGCCAAAAACAGTAGCGATAACCAAGTACTTTTTGAGGGAAAACTCGCATGGTGGATTATTTTAGCCACTATCCCCGCGGGCTTATTTGGCTTATTCGGTAAAGACTTCATTGAAGATCATTTACGTTCAGCCTTAGTGATTGCGGCAACCACCATACTATTTGGTTTGCTATTGGGCTTTGCTGATATTAAAGCAGGTAAACGTGTTGCTCATAAACCGATGGAGAAACTGGGATTAAAAGGTGCTTTATTGATTGGCTTAGCGCAAGCTATAGCACTTATTCCTGGCACCTCTCGCTCGGGCATCACCATGACCATCGGGTTAATGCTGGGGTTATCACGCGATAATGCCGCGCGTTTTTCGTTTTTACTTTCCATACCTGCCATTGCGATGGCGGGTAGCTACCTGACCTTAAAACTTATTTTATCTACCGAGGGTGTAGATTGGCAAGCGATTGGGCTCGGCAGTTTACTGGCTTTTATTAGTGCTTACGCTTGTATTCATTACTTTCTTATTCTATTAAATAAATTAGGCATGATGCCGTTTGTCATATATCGATTGCTATTAGGTGTCGGTTTATTATGGTTTATTTCAGTATAAACATCGCTTGGCAACCCTATTAACCACAACGAATATCGAGTCAATTAACTTATGATTGCAATTACCTTAGAGAACTTTCAACAAGTAGTATTGGAAGCATCAAAGCAAAAAAATGTGCTAGTTGCTTTTTGGGCAGATCAAGTCCCAGAAAGTATTGAACTAAGAAATAAGCTAGCGGCGAAAGTTGCCGCGTTTGAAGAGCAGATATTGATGGCGAGTGTTGATTGTCAAAGCCAACAACAAATTGCCCAACAATTTGGCTTACAAGGTTTGCCGACCGCCATTCTAATTAAAGACGGGCAACCGATTGATGGTGTTTCAGGGCCGCAAACCGATGAAACTATCGCGACCTTTATTGACAAACATTTACCAAAACAAGAAGACTTATTACTGATTCAAGCACAAGGACTAGTGGCTGAGAGTAAGTTTAGCGAAGCCTTTACGGCTATCAACCAAGCACATCAGCTTGATAGTGAACGTGCGGACATTAAGTTAATGTTAGCCGATGTCAGTATTCAATTAGGAAAAACCGAAGAAGCTCAAGCACTACTTGATACTATATTAATGGTTGATCAAGATAGTTATTATCAAGCACTAGTCTCAAAGTTAGAACTCGCCAGCCAAGCAGCAAACTCACCTGAAATTCAAGCCTTAGAAGCGCAATTGGCTGATAAACCTGATGATACTGAGCTTAAGCATCAATTGGCGGCACAATACAGCCAAGTTAATCGCCATGAAGATGCCTTACAGTTATTATTCCGCTTAGTGCAAGCTGGCGAAGAAGATACGAAGGCAAAGAGTAAAGAGCTATTTTTAGATGTCTTAAAAGCCTTACCTGATGGCGACGTAACTGCCACTAAATATCGCCGTAAGCTTTATACCTTGCTGTATTAATAATAATAAGTAAAATTTAGGCCGTAAATGGTACTAACAAATAAAAAGGCTAACCAGCACGTGAGTGTTGTTACCCTTTTTTGCTATCCTTAATAACCGTTCAATTACTGTTTACCCTATACTGATTAAGGTAAATGCTCGCTGGCTAAGTAATCATGTGACTGCATTTCTTGTAAACGACTTAAACAGCGTTTGAATTCAAACGACAAATTACCACCGCTATACAAATCGTCTAACGCTGTTGCTGCTGACATTATTAACTTAACGTTACGCTCATAAAATTCATCGACCATGGCGATAAATCGTCGAGTACTGTCATCACTGTCTTTACCCATTTGTTTCACGTTAGCTAATAATACCGTGTTATAAAGCTGACTAATTTCCATATAATCACTTTGGCTACGAGCACTTTCACACAACACTGAAAAATCAAAATATACCACGCCATCTGAGACTAGCACTGTTGCTAGTTGACGATTATTGATTTCTATCTCAGCGTTAGCACGCCCTACTTCAGCAGATAATTGCTTAAAATAATGAGCGAGGTTGTCACTGGCTTGCTGATCTAACGGATAATGAAAAATCTCTGCCTGCTCTAAAGTACGTAAACGGTAGTCGACACCGCTATCAACGTTAACAATATCGGTATGGGCATTAATTAGCTTTATTGCCGGTAAAAAGCGCTCACGTTGTAAACCGTTACGGTAGAGTTGATCCGGAATGATATTAGACGTGGCAACCAAGGTCACATTATGGGAAAACAACTCTTCGAATAACGTCCCTAAAATCATCGCATCAGTAATATCTGAAACAAAAAATTCATCAAAACAAATAATACAGGTTTCACTAGCAAACTTTTTTGCAATGATTTTCAACGGATCCGATTGCCCCGTTAGCCCTTTTAATTCGTGATGAACCCGGTGCATAAAACGATGAAAGTGCACCCGTGTTTTATTTTCAAACGGTAAGCAGTCGTAAAAAGTATCCACTAAATAGGTTTTTCCGCGACCCACACCGCCCCAAAAATATAATCCTTGTACCGGCTTAACTTCCGGTTTGCTATAAACTTTTTTCCAACGATTCAATACTTTTTTAAAACCAGAAACGGCGAGCGGCTTTACTTGTAAGTCTTCATATAAACGCTGCAAATGTTTAACGGCATTTTCTTGTGCAGCATCGAAAAGAAAATCATCTCGCGTTAAATCTTGTTTATACTTATCAAGAGGGGAAAGCTTAATCATGAAGGCGCCATATTTATTGGTAATTGATTAGAATGAGTGACTTGAAAAATTTTTTTTTGCTAACATATTCTTTATATCACCCAGTTAAAACTATAGTATTGTAAACCAAATTATCGTTATATTTAACATTGAACTCTTTATTATTTTGTTCGCTATGAACCTAAGGTAAGTCTATGACCGTAGTAATCGCATTAATCGTTTTCATTATTGGTGGCATCGTCGGATTTTTTGCCAACCACTTTTTATCTTCTTCACGTCAAGAGCAGCGAAAGCTTACTGAGCAAGCCAGTAAAAGCGAAGCCTCTTTAGCGCAATATAAATTAGATGTTGCTGATCACTTAGAGAGCTCTGCGACACTACTTGAGCAAATGAATTCAACCTGCCAAACCGCAATGAAGCAAATGGAGAAAAGCACCCAACTACTGCAAAGTGCCAGTGAAGCAGACGTTGAAGGAATGCCCTTTTTCTCTCAAGAAACCCAACAACAATTAGCGCAAACGGCAGGATTAAGACACCCAAAACGTGCCAGTAAAGACGTTAAAACCGCTGTTGAGCCACCGTTAGATTATTCTGGTGAAGCCAGTGGTTTATTTATTGATGAAGAACAACGAACATCTAAAGCAGAGTAAGTTTATTGCGCTTAACATTTATCTCCTAGAAATAAAGTGTTACAAATAGCAAACCCGAGGGGATGAACTAAGTGAGTTTGCTTGAGTCTATTTTGAAGTATGTTTATCAATGTAGTTTTAGGAGAATTCCCGTATATGAAAAAGTTATCCCTTGTAATAAATGCCGCCTTACTTTCCAGCTCGATTGCGCTAGCTTGTGCTCCGGCAATGGCTGCTTGGCCAAGCAGCGTTGATAATCAAGCAATGCCAAGCTTGGCACCAATGCTAGAAAAGTCGACACCTGCCGTTGTCAGTATTGCGGTAAAAGGCACCCATGAAGTTAAGCAAAACGTGCCTGACATCTTTAAATTTTTTGGCAATCGTAATCAAAACCCAAACCAAGCTCAGCAACGTCCCTTTCGTAGCTTAGGCTCCGGGGTGATTATTGATGCTAAAGAAGGCTATATTGTAACCAATAATCACGTGATTGATAAAGCCGATGAAATTATCATCACCTTAAAAGATGGTCGTCAGATTGAGGCAAAAAGAATTGGCTCTGATGCCGATAGTGATGTCGCGTTATTACAAATTGATGCCGATGATTTAACTGAAATTAGAATTTCAGATTCAGACAAATTACGTGTTGGTGACTTTGCTGTAGCTATTGGTAGCCCGTTTGGCCTAGGACAAACCGTAACCTCAGGTATTGTCAGCGCACTCGGTCGAAGCGGCTTAGATATAGAAAACTACGAGGATTTCATTCAAACCGATGCCGCTATCAATAGTGGTAATTCAGGTGGCGCCTTAGTTAATTTACGCGGTGAGCTGATTGGTATTAATACCGCTATTTTAGGCCCTAATGGTGGCAATATCGGTATTGGTTTTGCCATCCCAAGTAATATGATGCATAACTTGGTTAAACAAATCATTGAGTTTGGTGAAGTACATCGTGGTGTTTTAGGGGTACTAGGTCGTAGTGTTAACAGTGATATTGCTAAAGCAATGGAACTAAAAACTAACCAAGGTGGCTTTATTGAACAAGTGGTGCCCGATTCTGCCGCTGATGAAGCCGGTATTAAGCCCGGCGATGTTATTACCAAAGTAAATGGTAAAAAGGTTAAAAGCTTTAATGCGCTACGTGGAAAAATTGGCTCTATTGGCGCAGGTAAAAAAGTGAAGTTAACCATTATTCGCAATGGTGATGAAGAAAATTTTACCGTTAAATTAAAGCAATCACCGGCAAGTAATGTTGCAGCGGCAAGTATACATCGCGTTTTTGAAGGGGCAAAATTAGAAAATAATGATAATAATCAAGGGATAAAAATTGTCGATGTTGCCGATGGCTCTCCTGCCCAACGGGTTGGTTTACAAGCGGGTGATTTGATTAGTGCGATTAATAAAACTCGTATCAACAATATCGCCGATTTACGCGGTTATTTAAAAGATCGAAAAGGTGTCTTTGCCTTAAATATCATTAGAGATAATTACTCACAGTATTTAATGATTCGATAGTAATAACACATCAACCACTTGATATTAAAGGCTAGTAGAAACTAGCCTTTTTTATTTGCTCAACCTTTATATATTTTATGGTAAACTCAGCTGCATAATAATCACCATAAAATCACCATAATAAACATTTTGTTAGCAACATGTTTGGTGCTGAGAGTGCTACTGTGAAATTTACCCCTGCATTGAAATACATTTTAAACGCAATTAGTTATGGCATATTATTTGGTATCGCGTTTTTATTATTAGTACCTAATTCCAATACCAACGCCTTGTTACGACAACTATTGAATCAAGAGCAGCCAATACCAGCTCCTTTGTCTTATGCAAAAGCGGTCAGTTTAGCCAGCCCAGCCGTGGTCAATATCTACTCCGAAGAAATTCAATCTAGACCAAGGTATGGCGGTAAAGCTCGTACCTCTACCCGTCTAGGCTCAGGTGTGATCATGGACAGCAACGGCTACATTTTAACGAACCTGCACGTAATTCAAAATGCCGATTTAATTCAAGTGTTACTGCAAAGCGGTCAACTTTTTCCTGCAGAATTAATCGGCTTTGACCAAATTACCGATCTCGCGGTCTTAAAAGTTAACGCCAGCAATTTACCGGTGATCCCACAAAAAGAAAATCAACAATCATTAGCGGGCGATATTGTTTTAGCCATTGGTAACCCACTTAATTTAGGTCAAACCGTTACCCAAGGAATTATCAGTGCTACCGGTCGCAGTGGTTTAGGTAACTTAAACTATTTACACTTTCTGCAAATGGATGCGGCCATCAACGAAGGGAACTCGGGTGGCGCTTTAATTAATAGCAACGGCGTGTTAGTAGGTATTAACTCACGTAAATTCACCCAAGCCGGTTCCAAGCTTAATATTCAGGGGATTTTCTTTGCCGTGCCCTACCTGCTTGCCGATAAAATCATGCATAAAATCATTGAAAATGGTCAAGTGGTTCGCGGCTGGTTAGGTATTTCTGCTGAGCGTTACCTCAACGATGTCAAAGGCTTTATTGTCTCGGAAGTAACCCCAAACAGCCCTGCTTATTTGGCCGGAATTCAAGTGGGTGATGTTGTTTATCAAATAGGCGACACTCCAATTCATAGCATTAGCCAAGCATTAGATATTGTCGCTGAAACCAAGCCTAATATTCCGTTAATCTTTAAACTTTATCGTCAAGGTAACAGCATTGACAGCACGGTTACCATTGAAGAGTTTAAAATTAAGGGTTAAGCGGTTAAGCGGTTAAGTGTTGAGTTTCATTAGCCGCTAATGTCATTAGCCACCAGGTACTGTTCCATCGCGGTTGCGGACATTGGTTTTGAAAAATAAAATCCTTGTCCGTATAAACAATCCATTTGCTGTAATAGCAAGGCATCAGCCAAATTTTCTATGCCCTCACCGACCGTCTCCATATTTAAGTTAACGGCTAAATCAATGATGGCCTTGATAATAGCGCGGTTATTCTCATGTTCATGGACATTACTGATAAACGATCGATCTATTTTGATGACATCAATAGGAAAACGGTGCAAGTAGCTCAGACTTGAATAGCCGGTGCCAAAGTCATCTAATAAAATTTTCACCCCAAGTTGCTTCAAGGCTTGCATGTTCTTTAAGACAATGTCGGTATTTTCTAATAGGGCGCGTTCGGTTAATTCAACCCGTAAATACTGAGGTTTCAAACCCGTTTTAGTGAGTATGCTGGCGATATCACCGGGCAAGCTCGGACTAAAAAACTGCTGACAAAACAAATTACAACTAACATATAAATCATGTCTATCAAGTTTTTGTTGCCACTTTCTCAGCTGAGCACATGACTTTTCTAAAATTTGTAAATCAATGGCCTGTATTAGTTGGGTTTCTTCGGCAAGCGGAATGAAATCGTTCGGATAAACAAAGCCTCGTTTGGTACTCTGCCAGCGGGCTAAAGCTTCAAAACCAATTAACTCTTCTTGATCTAACTTAATAATCGGCTGAAAGAAGGGTTCAAATTCATGCCATTCGATTGCCTCTCTAATATCAGCTTCTAAACTTAACGCGTTCTGTACTTTTTGATGCATACTGTCATCAAACACTTCATAGCGCCCTTTACCACAATCTTTAGCATGATACATAGCGGTATCCGCATCACGCAGCATAGTGTCGGCACTGTGGTATCTATCATCACTAAACAAGATGCCGATACTGGTACCGGTATACACTAATTGATTTTCAATGGTAAACGGCTGATTTAAAAAGTCGGTGATACGTTGTGCTATTTCAAACGCCTTTTCATTATAGGTAAGATCTTCAATGAGAATAACAAATTCATCACCGCCTAAGCGTGCCACGGTATCCTTGCCTCTAACAATGGCTGATAATTCTCGCGCAATAAGCTTTAATAAAATATCACCGGCATGGTGCCCTAAACTATCATTGACTACCTTAAAGCGGTCTAAATCTAAAAATAGAATGGCAAAATCTAGCTCAGGTTTGCGTTTATGACATTCTATCGCATGGTTGAGTAAGTCGATAAATATGGTGCGGTTTGGCAGACCCGTTAAGCTGTCATGCGTTGCGGTGTGCTTTAACTTTTTTTCGGCCTGTTTGCGATGGGAAATTTCTTCTACTAATGCCTGTGTTCTTATTTTAACTTGATGCTCTAGCCGTTCATGGCTTTGGCGTTCAATATCCAACGCTTCTCGACGTTTAATTGCGCCAGAAACATGTGTAGAAACAAAATTAAGTAATTCTGCATCTTGCTGGGTATAAGTAGTACCGGTGGTGTAACTTTGGATCACCATCACACCGAGCAGCTGCTCCGAATAAATTAACGGCACCCCTAACCAAGAATGGATACTTTCATCAGGCTTTTTTATTTTCCCTTGCTGATGCAAAGTACGTATATCTTGCTCAGAAAGTAATACCGTTGCTTTACGCGCTAGTACCAGTTCACAAAAGTGATTAGACAACTGTCTTGGTTGGTAATCTTTAGCTAAGCTATCTTCATTTTCGTCAACAACATAACTAAAGAGTAAACTATTGTCTACTTGATTAAGTTTAGCAATAAAAAAGTTAGTGGCATTAATAAGCTGACCAACAATATTGTGAACCTTGGCGTAGAAATCATCTATTTCGATGCTGGTATTGCCGGTCAGCTCAGAAATTCTAAATAACGATTCTTGTAACAACTCTGACTTTTCACGCTCTCTGATTTGTGCCATTAATTCACGTGTTCTAGCATTTACCGCACTGGTTAAGCGCTCTTTATCTTGTAAACGGATCATCGCGCCAACCACATGTTGGGCAGCAAAGGTGAGCATAGTTAAATCTTGTTCTGAGTAGGCGGTTTTATCGCTATAACTCTGTACCACCATGGCGCCGATAACTAAGCCATTATGTAATAACGGCACCCCTAACCAATCGGTACATGCAGTGCCGTGAACTTTACTTTTACCATTATCTGCTAATTGTTTTGCCATGAATGGGGTAACTAATAGTGGCTGCATTGACTCAATAACAAGATGAGTAAACGATCCCTGTAAGTGCTCAAATTCAATACTACCTTGGGGGCGTTCATCTTTTTCATCCACAAAATAGACAAATTCTACGGTAGAAAAAGTTTGATCATAATTAACAATATAGAAGTTATTAGCGGTCATCAGTGACGCGGTAATACGGTGAACTTGTTGATAGAATTTATCTAGCTGATCACATTCTTGTGATAGCTGATTAAGATGAAATAACGCCGTATAGCGGGTTTGTAAGTTTTGATATTGCTGTTGTACAAAGGTTAATTGAGTTTTTATATCCTTTGAGGTTTCAGTGCTGGGTGTTACTGGTTCAATACCTTGGTTAATACTATCGTCAGCAATAATACCGCCATTAATATTACTGTCATTAACATCAGCACTTATTGCTAGACCGCTCGCCTTTATATATTCCATGCGCGTAAACTACCACCATCAGTTTGCATTATTCCCTAAATACAAAGCTAAGTTTAAGCTCTGCGACTGTTAAGGGATTCCTTGTTGCACTTTTACTGTTCAGAACGAATATTACTTTTTCATAATAACACTCAACATTTGAACAGTGAGTAAAATATGAGCTATGTAGCCAAAAGTAAAATACTTTTTTAGTATTGTTCAGTAAAATAAACACTTTAACCTGTCTCTAATTTCGATTATATACCGCTTCTACTTGAATATATAGACCAAAGCATTACACTTCATCCATAAATAAAAGTATACAAAGAGAGTACCTATGTCACTACCTGTAGTGGACTACGCCGCTGAAGGCGCCGCGGAAAAATTCGTCAAAAGCTTACATGACACCGGCTTTGGCGTGCTAACTAATCACCCAATTAAAAAGTCTTTAGTTGAGTCTATTTATAATAATTGGCAAACATTTTTTAATAGTGAAGCAAAACATGATTTTGCTTTTGATGTCGAAAAGCAAGATGGCTACTTTGCCACTGAAATATCAGAAACAGCGAAAGGTCATCAACATAAAGACATTAAAGAGTACTTTCATGTCTATCCTTGGGGTCGTATTCCACAATCATTACAAGAAGAAATATTACATTATTATCAATTAACGTCTTCATTAGCTGAAGAGTTACTGGATTGGGTTGAACAATATAGTCCTGAAAACGTTGCTAAAGGTTATTCTCAGCCACTTTCAACCATGATTACCGATACGCCCAATACGTTATTGCGCGTTTTGCATTATCCGCCGCTTACCGGCAGTGAAGAGCCAGGCGCGATTCGTGCGGCGGCGCATGAAGACATTAATTTATTAACAATTTTGCCTGCAGCCAACGAGCCCGGCCTGCAAGTTCAACTACAAGATGGTAATTGGCTGGATGTGCCTAGTGATTTTGGCAATTTAATCATTAACATTGGTGATATGCTACAAGAAGCCTCGGCAGGTTATTTTCCGTCGACCACTCATAGGGTGATCAACCCAACAGGTGGTAGTAGTGCTAAATCAAGAATTTCTTTGCCACTGTTTTTACACCCCCGCAGTGACGTTAAGTTATCTGACCAACATACCCAAGAAAGTTACTTGTTAGAACGTTTAAAAGAATTAGGCGTTAAGTAATGCTAGGGCTAGCACCTTAATATTTAGTGTCTGATGCTTTCTACTGCGCGATTCGCGATGCTTTTAACGCAGGGAGAATTATCGGCTGAGGTGCTGGCTCACTAAAGTGATAGCCTTGTGAGTAATCAATACCTAACGATGTTACCACCTCTTGTACTTGCTGATTATGAACAAATTCAGCAATACAGGGTATATTGGCATTATGCGCAAAAAAAGTTATCGCTTTGGTTATTTCATAGCTTTTTTTGTTGGTATCAATATTCTTAATGTAATTAGCGTCTATTTTTAGGTAATCAATATCTAAATCCAAAATGCGTTCAAAGTTAGAATATTCTGTACCAAAGTCATCAATCGCTAAGGAATACCCTTGTGATTTTAGTTGATGAAGTTGCTGAATATGATTTTTCTTTCCTGAAGAGCTAACCCCTTCTAATATTTCCAAAATAATACGGTTAGGATCAATATTATATTGTGCGGTTTTTTGCTGCAAATAGGCAATTAAGTAATTTTGACTTAAATCAAATTCAGTAATATTCAGTGAAAATTTAAAGCTATTTTTTGCCATCACTTTAAAACTTTTGTCGATAACAACACGGGTTATTTCCGGTAATAATCCAGACAGCCTTGCGGTTTCTAAAAACTGATAAGGAGACAATATTTTACCGTTATCATCGATACGCACCAGTACTTCAAATTTTTCGATATGATGATGTTTATTATCATAAATACCCTGAAAATATGGCACGAACAAATCTCTCTCTAAAGCGGTGTGTAATAAATGATTACTGGCAATAAAGTGATCTCTATTAACATTATCAAATGCTTCACTGTTAGGATCAAAAATGTGATAACGATTCTTGCCCAGTAACTTTGCTTGATTCAACGCTAATGCAGCATTACGTAGTAAGTTTTCTTTGCCATAAACAGCGCCAAAGGTGAAGGCGATATGCAATAAAATATTCTCGACGTTTATGAGGGTATTATAGAAATGGCTTTGTATTACGTGCACTTGAGCGGTAATATCGATTTCCCCTTGAAAGAGCACACCAAATTGATCAGAGCTGAGCCGAAACACATCCGCAGCAACCAGAAACTGCGTCAGTATCTCACCGGTTTTCTTCAACACTAAATCACCAATATTAAAGCCATAGGCAGTATTTAAGTGATTAAAGTTACTGATATTTAATAAAATTAGCGTGTGTTTTTGCTCACATTTCATGATCTCCTTCTCTAAGCAGGTTTTATTTCGCAAGCCAGTGACGGTGTCATAAAATGCCATATCAATCACTTGCTGCTGTGTGGTTTTAAGTTCGGTTAAATCACTGAAGATAGACAAATAGTTTTGTAGCTCTCCTTGTGCATCAACTACCGCAGTAATACTCATCCAATGTGTGACAAAACTTCCATTTAAACGCTTATTGGTTATTTCACCACACCACCTGCCGGTAGTATTTAATTCATGCCATAGTTGAATATAAAAAGCCTCACTTTGAATGCCGGAGGCTAAGACACTGGGATTTTTACCGATAACTTCTTGTACGCTAAAACCATAAGTTTGTTCAAAGGCTGGATTTACCTCAATAATGATGTTGTTACTATCGGTTACTATGATGCATTCACTAGCACTGTCTAACGTGCTCGATAATAGGTTTAACCTATTTTCCCGCTGCTGTTTCTGCAGCACTATATTGACAATAGAGGCACTTGTTTCGAGTAATTTCTTATGAAAACTGGTTGGTATTCTAGGTTCAAACGATGATAACGCAAAAGAGCCAACAGCTTGATTATTCTTATCTTTAATAGGAATTGACCAACAAGTATGTATATTACAATCATCAGCAAATTGACGTATATCTCGCCAGCGTTCATCGGTAAAAGTGTTTTCGACAAATTGTGCTTCATTAAAAAGAATAGCATTGGCACAAGCGCCCGCAAAAGGACTTAGTGCAGCCTTTACCAAGTTTGGGTGTTTTTCAACGGCAATAGATGGTGCACTTAACACCGAAAGGTGTGATGAATTTTCATTATGAACAACTATGGACGCTACCGCATTCGAAAGGCAGCTTTCGGCTAATAAACAAAGGGCATTCAAAATATCTATCGCGGGATCATCAGCCGCTAACCTTGCTAAGATCTCCTGCTGAATGTCAGCAATAAAATCATACTGCTCAGGAATAAGATTAACTTCTTCACTCATAAAAAATCCATTTAAGTCTGGTGATTTAAGTAAATAAGTAGGATGGTAAAATTATAGACCGAATTGCTTGTCTAGCTCGTATATGTTGCTTTAAAGGTAGTCTACTCTGGCGATATTTAACAGCTTGGCAAGGCTAAAGAACAAGTAAAAAGTTAAGTATAACCCCCGCTAATGCTAGCTAACTAGTTGTTGATACTGAGCAAAAATCTATAGCTACTAGATAGAAATTAATTTATGTTTTGCTGCGATAAGGTTAAGGGTTTTATGTAACTTGATGTGTAACAGTGAGGTTAATAACTTACTGTTTGAAATTAACAAAGCAAGTTCAGCACTAGTAAGCGAAATAAAGCAGGTTAATTGCGGTGTTTTATGCTCAATTAGAGAAAACACATCATCCGCGAATTCATCATAAACGTCAGATTGTTGTTGGTATAACTGCTTCGCTAAGGCGAAACTTTCAAGCGTTTCTATACGTAAATGTATAAAGATGATGTTATCTTCATCACCATACCAATTCGCGGTCATCGCCTGAAAGTTAAATTGTGCTTCGAGTTTATTAGCAATACCGCTAATTTTTTCAAATTGGCTGACTAAGTCTTGATGGGATGAAATAGTAATAGGAAGTAGTTCAGACATGAAAGACACTATTGATGTAATGGGATTAAGCTATTTTAATCAATAACGTCGGTTGAGCAAATGAAAAATTACTTACTACACGAAAACATGCTTTTGATGGTGCCATCTTTATTAATAAAATGGTGTTTTAATGCGCCTGCAATAGGCAACTGGCAACACCATAATAGCCACTTACCTCAGTAATCCCTTCTCAGATTAAGCTTTAAAGTATGGCAGTAGTGAGCCCTTATTAACATCTTAGTCGGATCAACATTAACCTAGGCTTCATACTATATCTAAGCTTCCTAATTAGCCTCCATACTATTAACGAATTGCGCCATGCATAATATTTTTTCACCGACAATGAGCTGCATTACTTTTTTAACCCAAGGTTGATTGATATTTTTGTAGTGGATTTTATTAATAACCCAAAGAGTCACCAACAACATCGCCACTGAGCTAATGGTATAAAAGCTGATCATAGTGGTTGATAAATACGGGTATAAATCAACACCCACTAACAATTCAAAACCAAGAAAGACATAAGCCATATAAAAAGGCGCAGAGCAAAGTAGCAATTTTGTTAGCTG
>Ga0105359_10002577_pt1 | contig 14974 bp, 8 predicted proteins | sample GOMGulsemesocosm_6_FD_83659 | JGI IMG/M metagenome (GOLD analysis project Ga0105359, IMG submission 83659) | Methane-oxidizing microbial communities from mesocosms in the Gulf of Mexico - GOM8C Gulf of Mexico | ecosystem: Environmental > Aquatic > Marine > Cold seeps | place: Gulf of Mexico...
ACTGAGGCCATCGCTCAACAATTGAGAGCCGAGTTAAACCAAGAAAACTGCACTGCCACGGTAATCGCACAGGATTTAGACCTATCCAACTGCGCGTCAGTGAATGCATTCTCGGATCAATACCTAGCGGGTAATTCAGAACGCCTGGATATCTTAATGAACAACGCCGGCGTGCACTTGGATCTAATGTCGCAGTGGAAGACACCAAAATTGAGCGCCGACGGTATCGAAATGCAGTGGCGAATTAACTACCTAGGCAGCGTGCACCTGACCCACAGACTGTTGCCGCTTCTGCAGAAAACAGGCAAAGAATTTGGCGACACCCGCATCGTTAATGTCGGTTCACAAATCTATACCAAAGGCAGTAACAACGCACTGTTTGACACCGATACGCCCTACAACTCATGGCAGTCCTATGGATTATCCAAACTGGGGCTTATCCACTTCACCCGTGAACTGCACCGCCGCTTTAACGACAGCTGCAATCTAAAAAGCTACTGCCTGCACCCTGGCGCGGCCAGTGGCACCAGCACCGGCGTTGCCAACAAAGGACTTGAAGGGCACGCAGTGATAAATTTCATGCGCAAGCTTACTGAGCCGCTGATGAACGTCATTATGACAAGCCCAGAAGAAGGAGCACAAACTCAGCTGTATTGCGCCACCGCCGATGCCGCCAGCGGCCAGTATTATCAGGACTGCGCGCCTAAAGAAACCAACCTAGATGCACAGGACGTTGCCGCCGCTGAGCGTCTGTGGGATGACACACAAACATGGCTGAGTAAGGTTTGCCACTAAACGTCAATGTCCGGAGATCATCGAGTACAAGCTGTTGGGTCTTCGCTCTAGGCGAGAAAATCATCCCTCGCTAGCAGGCTAACCAGCCAAGTTTTCGCTAGAAGGGTACAACTAAAATAACGCTTCGACTAAACAATGAAATCGTTAGGCCTTCAAACTGCGCAATAGATATTGATCCAACAGACGTTCAACCAGCGTAATGTCTTCCGGAAACTGGATGAACGACAAAATAATACGCCCCATCCAGATCATCAGGTCATCGAAATTAAGGCTGGCATCCAACAGCCCTGCCTGTTGATCCTTTAGAAATGGCTGCTCTAGAAGTTCATACCAGTGTTGCTTTAAACGCTCCGATGACAAATAAAACGCAACCGTGGAGGCCGCGTTCTTTTTACCCATCACCAACTGGAAATCATTCACTTGGGGACCGCGGTCAATCGAGTAGAGCACACAGTACTTTAACCGCGTGGGGAAATCCGTATCGCCTAATGTACTAGCAGACGCGTGCATATCGGTGAAGAACACTTCGGCCTGATCCTCCACAACCGCCAGTACCAACGCGGGTTTGTTGGCAAAATAGCGATACACCGTGCGGCGTGACACACCCGCCTGCTGCGCAACCTGATCAATACTGGTCGATTCAATGCTGGCTTCGGCAAAACAGTGCTTCGCCGCCAGTAAAATCAAATGGCGGCCCGAAGCCTGATCGCTGACCCGCGAATTGTCACCCCAACGCTGACGACTCATAACATCTCTTTTATTACTTCTAAAGAAGCCACTATCTCAAAAATACCCCACGCTGCCCAGTCTATTGACGAACAGAAGGCTCTAGAGGGAGTTCAGGCGCGCTAAATATCGGGTATTTTTCCACCACGCCTTATTATCCGAGTAGCCAATGCATCAAAACGACTATACACCACGCCCATCGCACATGAGACAGTGACTGAGTAGCCTCAAGTTTACCCCCATAAAAAATGGCCATCAGTTCACTGACGGCCATCTAAATACACCCAAGTAATTCGAGCGCAATTAAGGCACAAAGCTGCCTGGCTTCTGGCGTTGGGGGAAGTCTTCAAAAGTCTGCTTAAACTGGCCAACTCGCATCATCGCCGGAGCCATCAAGAACATGTGCTCTGCATACCAGCGCTCATACCCACCCGCTTCACGGTCCATGCGTTCAAAGGGGTCCATACGCAGGTTAAATATCTTCGGTGCTCGCAAAACAAAATAAGGGTCTTGCCAGGTCGCCAAACCCACAGCGCGCTGCTCCTTAAAGACCATTTTGTAATCACCATCTCGAATAGCAACAATGTCACCGGTATCCGATGAATAAATAAATTCTTTGCGCGGCCCAGGCTTCGTACCATCTAGAAAGTGCGGCAAGAAATTATAACCATCCAGGTGCACCTTATATTGAGTCCCACCAATATCCGTGCCCTTTTTAAGATTGGCCTTAATCTCGTCATCACCCACCGCAGCCAATAGCGTTGGCAGCCAGTCTTGAAGTGAAATTATTTCATTCGAGACTTGATTGGGCTTAATTTTTGCCGGCCAGCTCACCATCATGGGCACTCGGTACCCGCCCTCCCAATTTGAGTTCTTCTCACCTCGGTAAGGGGTATAGCCACCATCTGGCCAAAGCATGAGTTCAGCGCCATTGTCAGTGGTGTATATCACAATGGTGTTGTCCGCGATGCCGAGGTCATCGAGTTTATTAAGTAATTGCCCCACATGGCCGTCATGTTCAACCATGCCATCGGCGTAAAGCCCCTGACCTGTCACGCCTTCTGACTCAGGTTTCAGCCGCGTCCAGACGTGCATGCGCGTGGAGTTAAACCAAACAAAAAATGGCTTCTTCGCGGCGTGCGCTTTATCCATAAATTTTAAGGTTGCGGCCAAAAACTCTTCATCGATTGTTTCCATGCGTTTCTTCGATACCGGGCCGGTGTCTTCGACACGTCCATCGGCATACGAGTGAATAGCCCCACGCGGACCAAAGCGTTTTTTAAACGCCGCGTCTTTAGGATAGTCCACATGTTCTGGCTCATCTTCTGCATTCAGGTGGTAGAGGTTACCAAAAAACTCATCAAAACCATGGTTCGTTGGCAGGTGTTGATCTTGATCACCCAAATGGTTTTTACCAAATTGACCGGTCATATAGCCGAGAGGTTTAAGCAGTGTGGCGATGGTCGGGTCTTTCTTATTTATCCCCTCTTTCGCGCCGGGCAAACCCACCTTGGTTAACCCCGTGCGGATAGGGTGCTGACCGGTAATAAAGCTCGAGCGACCTGCGGTGCAGCTTTGATCACCGTAAGAGTCAGTAAACAGAATGCCCGAATTGGCAATCCGATCGATGTTTGGCGTGTTATAACCCATAGCACCGCGGTTATAGGCACTGACGTTATAAGGGCCAATATCATCGCCCCAAATGGCTAAAATATTTGGTTTGTCTGTCGCTAGAACTACCGAGCTACAGAGTAGGCCTACCGAATAAAGTAACCTGTTCACTATATTTTTCATCGTTTCTTCCAACCCTTGAGGTTTAGCCCCTTTACACGCACCTATCAGCAACGCAAAAAATTCATCGCCATTGTATGTCTTGATGTGAAAACAGATTTATCTCTGGCGGCCAACTGATTGTCCCCGAAGACCTGAGCACTAAGAAACTGTGGATCTATTGGTAGGGGGTAGGATAAATACGATACGGGGGAGCTATATGAGGCGTCTAACAAGGATATTTAAATTGAACAAACGACTAGTTTCTCTCCAAGCTTTTCCGATATTCCGTAGGGGTTTGATTAAACCAGCGGCGAAATGCACGGGTAAAATTACTGTTCTCGGAAAAGCCCAACATATAGGCGATTTCATTGCAGGAGCGGTACTCCTGCGCAAGGTATTCTTTTGCCAGTTGTTGGCGTATTTCACTGAGTAAAAAGGAAAATGAGGTACCCTCGCTGCTCAGTTTTCGCTGTAAATTACGGACGCTGACATGAAGTGTTTCGGCAACGCCTTTCGGAGTCGGCTCACCACCGGGCAACTGGCGTAACATTTCGTCTTTAACTCTGATAGCCAAGCTGTTATTGCCAAAGCGACTCTTATAGTCATCAGAAAGACGATCTTGATACGCCGCTAATTCCGCATTGCCCATAGGCAGCTGTCTGTGAGCAATTTCAGGACTGAACGAGAAACACACACGCTCGGAGCCGAAAATGACATCACAACCAAAGAAATCGACATACGTTTGCTGATCGATCGCCTGGCGTATTAATTCAACCGAATGCAGCTCTAACTTCTGTGGGTACACCATTCTGAAAAGTTTCATGAGCGCGGCAAAACCAAAGTCAGACGCTTCATCGCCAATAAACTCCGGCGCCCCCCGTATGCTAATTACTAATTTAACGCGTTCGGTGGATTCGATAATCGAGATAATGACCGCGTCGGACAATATTGCGCTGTAGCGAGCCAAGCGCTGAAAGACTTCAAATAAACTGCTGCTGCACAACAGCGAAAAGCCAAGCGCCTGCCAGTGAGCCGGTTGAAAATAATGCTCTGCGGCGGTGATGCCAATACTGGCGTTTCCCGTTAGCTCAGCCACCTTGCGCCAGGTTTTGGCGATCGTTTCAACACTGTAGCGATCACCTTCGTTGTTGTGTATTTCACTTTCGACAATGCCAAGCTCTGCAAATACCTCTCCCGCATCAAAGCCATGCTCTTCAAGAAGCGAGCGAGCAACTTCGACCCAAACAGATAGTGAGGTGGGCTGATTCATCGAAACCTACAAACTGACAGTGAAATATGGATTAATAGTAACGAGCGCTTTCGAGGATATCACTAATTCAACACAGAAAAGCAGCTGTGCAGGCACTGCGTTACATGGCTAGGCCACCGGTTGATGCTACGCAAGCCTCGCCAGCTAATGGTTGCGGCTCACCTCCTGCCCCTCGTGCTTAAGATGAACAAATCGAAAAGCAGCGCTGGCGAGCAACGCAAGGCCATGAAACAATAGCGCCACTGTTCCTACCTTAGAGCCCAAACACTGTGCGTAAAGACACCCTTGCCACCCGCAAACGCATTATCGATACCGCAGAAAAGCTGTTCGCAGGTAATGGCGTTGAAGCCACAAGCTTGCTAGATATCACCAAAGCCGCCGAGCAAAAAAACCGCAGTGCGCTGCAGTATCATTTTAAAAACAAAGACGGCATGCTGCACGCTGTGCTCGATAAGCACGCATTGGGCATTGCTGAAGAACGCACCGCCCAGCTCGATAAACTCGAAGCCGCTGAGGATTACAATCTTTATGACCTGGTCGGCACGCTGGTACAGCCGCTAGCGGCCCAGCTCGACAATCAAGACGGAGGTCGTGAATTTTTAAAAATTCACAGTGAGCTGATGAACTCAGAGCGCTATCGCAGTTTTCGCCAGGAGCGGGAAGACCTTAACAACATCCAACGCATTCACGCCATGGCGGCCCCCCTTCTCGACCACAGTGACCCAGAGGCCCTGCAAGCCCGCGGCATACTGGTCGGCTGCTTACTGATTCACGGCCTAGCCAACTACCTGCCCCAGCAAAGCCTGATCAACCGTAAACTTTTTCTTCACACGCTGACCCAAGCCATCGTCGACATCCTCGTACAGAAAGTCTAATTTCGCACCAATATAGTGCGCCCGCCCTTCTTTATGGCCACCAGCTCCGCCACGGGCCACTTCAATCCCTACTGAAACACCCCATCACCGGCTAAAACACCACACTGATGCGCTTTAAAGCCCACCAACTCGACACTGACGCTTTTTTTGTACGCTTGGTATAGCCCTTGCTATAACTCTATTAAAGCGCCGGTGCGTTACCGGACCCATTGATGTAAAGCGGTAAATGGTTATGAAACAACGTCTCGTGGTAATTGGTAATGGCATGGCCGGCATGAAAGCCGTGGAAGAAGTATTGGCCACCGCCCCCGAGCAGTTCGAGATCACTGTCTTTGGCGCCGAACCCCACGGCAACTACAACCGCATCATGCTGTCACCGGTTCTGTGCGGTGAGAAAACCCTCGACGACATCATGATCAACGATCGTCAGTGGTACACCGATAATCACATCACCCTGCACGCAGGCGAAGACAAAACCGTGGTTGAGATCAATCGCGCCCGGCGCTGCGTCATCGCCGCCGACGGTACCCGTGCCGACTACGATCGATTGCTGATCGCCACCGGTTCCAACCCTTTCATCTTGCCGGTTCCCGGTAACGATTTAGACGGCGTATTGGCTTTCCGTGATGTGAACGATGTTGAGCGCATGCTCAACTACAGTGACAGCCACGAACACGCGGTTGTGCTCGGCGGTGGCCTGCTGGGTTTAGAAGCCGCCAACGGTTTAACCGAGCGCGGTATGAAAGTCACGGTTATCCACAGCAATGACGTGCTGCTCAACCGACAGCTCGACGTGGAAGCGGGCAAGCTATTACAACAGGAGCTCGAGCGACGCGGCGTGCAATTTAAGATGCCCGCCAAAACCGAAGCCCTGATCGGCGACCGCCAAGGTCATATAAAGGCCGTGCGCTTTGCCGACGGCAGCGAACTGCCCTGCGATCTATTCGTCATGGCCATCGGCGTGCGTCCCAACATGGCATTGGCCCAAAGCGCTGGTCTGTATTGCGAACGGGGCATTGTCGTCAGTGATACGCTGCAAACCTATGACCCGAGCGTTTACGCCGTCGGTGAATGCATTCAACACCGCGGCGATACGTTCGGCTTGGTCGCCCCGCTGTTCGAACAGGCCAAGATCTGTGCGCAAAATATTTGTGGTCACAGCGAAAGCGCCTACCAGACATTGCCTACAGCCACTAAACTCAAAGTAACCGGCATCCATCTATTTTCAGTGGGTAACTTCCTCGGCGATGGCGAGTGCGAATTTTTACTCTTCCGCGATCTAAGCCAAGGCATCTACAAAAAGTTAGTTTTAAAAGGTGATCATTTAATCGGCGCCGTGCTCTATGGTGAAACCAGTGAAGGCGCGTGGTACCAACAGTTAATCGAACAACAAACGTCAATAAGCGACATGCGCCGCTTATTAATATTTGGGCAGGCCTACGCCGCCCCTCTGCAGGTGCAGACACCAAGCTATGAGGCTGAGGCCTTATCCATGCAAGTGGCGTAATGGCCGACACATAAGATGCAACGCGACATGAGCGAACTTATTTATTCCGCGGCCGAGCAACCGGACGGTGACATCAAAACCATCAACACCACCTGCGCGTATTGCGGTGTCGGCTGCGGCATTGAAGCCAAAGTAAACCCACACACCCGTGAAGTCACCGTACAAGGTGATGAGCGCCACCCCGCCAACTATGGGCGTCTTTGCTCAAAAGGCTCTTCGCTGGGTGAGACCATCGACCTCTCAAGCCGTTTATTGCACCCCGAGATCAACAACCAACGCGTCAGCTGGAACAGCGCCCTGGACACTGTCGCTGATAAATTTGCGCAGATCATCAAAGAACATGGTCCCGACGCCGTCGCGTTTTATGGCAGCGGCCAACTGCTGACCGAAGACTATTACGTCGCCAATAAACTCATGAAAGGTTTTATTGGCAGCGCCAACATAGATACCAACAGTCGTCTGTGTATGTCTTCTGCCGTCACCGGTCACAAGCGGGCCTTTGGCACCGACACGGTTCCCACCTGCTATGAGGATTTAGAAAATACAGACTTAATCATCCTCTCCGGTTCCAACACCGCATGGTGTCACCCGATTGTATTCCAGCGGATTCGCAATGCCCGCGACCGCAATCCCAATTTAAAAGTGGTGGTGATTGATCCCCGCCGCACCGCCACCTGTGACATCGCCGACCTTCACCTGCCCATCGCCAGTGGCGCCGACGTTAAGTTATTCAACGGCCTACTGAGTTTCCTTGGTAAGAACAGCGCACTTGATAACGACTTTATTGCTCAACACACAGAAGGTTTTGAGCAGACACTAACAGCCGCCGATGAAGACGCGGGCGATCTAGAGCGTGTTGCGGAGTACTGTAAATTAAACGCAGAAGATGTCGCGCAATTTTACCAGTGGTACCAAGACACCGATAAAGTCATGACGGTTTACAGCCAGGGTATCAAACAATCGTCCAGCGGCGCCGACAAGGTCAACGCCATCATCAACTGCCACCTCGCCACGGGCAGCATCGGCAAAGTCGGCTGTGGGCCGCTGTCGCTCACCGGCCAACCCAACGCCATGGGCGGCCGTGAAGTCGGCGGCCTTGCCAATCAGCTGGCCGCGCATATGGAATTTCACATTGAGGGTGATCACGACAGGCTGTCACGCTTTTGGAACACCGACACCCTGGCCAGTAAACCAGGGCTACCCGCCGTGGAATTATTTGATGCCATTGCCGACGGACGAATTAAAGCCGTGTGGATCATGGCCACCAACCCAGTGGTCAGTTTGCCCAACGCCGACAAAGTAAAAGCCGCACTGGCCGATTGCGACTTTGTCGTCGTATCTGACTGTGTAGCACAGAGCGATACCTTGGCACTGGCCAACGTTAAGCTACCGGCGCTGGGCTGGAGCGAAAAAGACGGCATGGTCACCAACTCAGAGCGTCGACTTTCTCACCAGCGGGCGCTGCTTTCACCGGCAGGAGAATCAAAAGCCGACTGGTGGATCATTTCTCAAGTGGCGCGACGTTTAGGTTTTATCGACGCGTTTGATTACCAGTCACCGATTGATATTTTTCGCGAGCACGCGGCCCTGTCCGGTTTTGAAAACGAACCAGCATCGATTAAAAATCCACAGGCGCGCCTTCGCGATTTTAATATTTCCGCACTGAAAAACATCTCGGTGGAGCAATACCAAAACTTTGCCCCAACCCAATGGCCTATTACCGAACAAACCCCAAAAGGTCAGCAACGCTTTTTCGCCGATGGTCGATTTTATACCAACACAAACCATGCACAATTTATTGCGCTGCAGACCCGCGCGCCAGGCAACGCCGTCAGCAAACGTTTTCCACTGGTGCTTAACACCGGTCGTTTGCGCGACCAGTGGCACACCATGACCCGCAGCGCCCTCGCGCCGCGCTTAAACCAACACCGTCCAGAACCGTTTGTGGAGGTTCACCCAGGGGATGCAAAAACATACGGCCTGCAGCAGGGCGCACTTGCCCACCTACTCAGCAGTTGGGGTCAAATGTACGCGCGTGTGATGATCACCGACAGCCAGCAAAAGGGGAATTTGTTTGTGCCCATGCACTGGAGTGAGCAGTACGCCACCCATGGGCGTATGGGCGCGCTGGTCAACCCAGTCGTGGATCCACTCTCTGGCCAGCCGGAGAGTAAACACACACCGGTGAGCGTGCGCCCTTTCAACGCCAACTGGCACGGGTTTATCCTCTCGCGCCAACCGCTCGGGAAACTGGACATTGAGTATCAGGTGACGGTTAACGCCGACGGCTACTACCGCTACGAACTGGCGGGCATGAAAGCGCAGGACAACTGGTCGACCTGGAGCCAAGCGCTGCTCTTGCAACAAGTCGATCTAGACTGGCAGGAATTTGATGACACCGGCACCCGTGTGTACCGCGGCGCCAGTTACCGAGATCAACAGCTACAAGCACTGGTCTGCATTGCGCCAAGCGTTGATGAAGCCCTGCTGCCGAGTCGTGGCTGGCTGGGGTCAGTCTTTGCCAAACCAACGCTCGAAGTGCACGAACGTATGGCGCTGCTGGCGGGGGTTCCAACGGTCGGCACCGTGGATGTCGGCGCCACCATTTGTGCGTGTTTTAACGTCGGCGAGAAAACCATTCTTAATGCCATCGACGAACACAAGCTCACCACCTATCAAGAAGTTGGCGTTTGTTGCAAAGCTGGCACCAACTGCGGTTCATGTGTGCCGGAGATCAAGCAATTGTTACAGCAGAGCGACCTGGCCACGTCCAATTAAAATGAAAACTTTAACGTTCCATAAATGCCTTTCACATTGCTCTGCGGGTAGGTATTTACTCTTTTTCTTCCCAGCTCGGGAAAGTAGGATTCCTCCCCCAGAAGGTTGTTGGCATACACCGAAAACCCAAGCCCCTTCAAACTTGGCCGGTCAAAAAAACGGCCTGCATTGGCATTGAGATTTAAGCTCAATAAATTAATAGCCCCAGCGGAGGGGTTCACGACCAAGGCAGCATTACCGGCTTGATCTTCTATCTTATTCGACTCACCAATATAGTTATTCCACAGGCCAATGCTATAACCTCGATCCGAATGATACGAAACACCCAGTTTCAGCATCTTCCTCGGGGCCAGTGTCACATTATTTTCACCGCTGCCATTTTCGCTATTTTGAAAACTGTAGTTACCCTTGAGTTGCCACCGAGAATGCAGCTTCCAACTGGCCTCAAGTTCAACACCGTCAAAGGTGACCTCACCACTCTCATTCACAAAGGTATTAGTACCACTGACTATGGCTCGGCCAATGGCGTTTTGAGTCTCACTGCTATAATAGGTAGCGCTAACAAAGTAGTCATGCTCACTGTAACTCGTCTGCGCCTCATAGGTGGTGATGGATTCAGGTTTTAGCGTGGCATCGCCCTGCAGGAAAACAGCATCGAAGAAATTTTCAGATCCATAGGGAGAGCGAAACGCCTCACTGTAGAGTAACTTCGCTGTCCACTGTCGATCAAAGCGATAGTTTAAGGCCAGCCTGGGGGATAGATCCGAGTGCCCGCCATCCAGCTCATTACGCTGTAAACCCGCCGTGATCTTTGCATCCGTTAGCAACTGGTAATCTAGCTGCGCATAAGTGCCCGTGCGTTTAGTTCGGTATGAGCCTCCCCGGGTAAACAGATCGCCACGAAGATAATCAACGACTACCCCCGTCACCAGGTTAATTTTTTCAGACAGTTTTCCATGGATGGTCGCCTCATACAGGTAACCATTGGCCAAGAACTCCGACGACGACGAGCCTGGACCGGCGATCAGCCTCTCGCCCTCATTGGAGGTGTAGTTAACCGACCCAGACCAGACATCGGTAAACTGGTGCTCGTACCCCAGGTCATAAAAGGCTCTCTTATACTGAAACACCGCATCATTAGGCCACCGAAATGCACCGCCAAATAATGGATGGGTAGTATCACTTTGAATGGTACTAAAGCTTAACCCCTTATAATTAATATCAATAAAGACATTATCGCCATCAAACAGCTGCCGGCGTGAATCGGCAAAGCCACTCTCATCGGCCGCCGAGAAAACCTCACCATCGGTATCAGAAGCGTTGAAAATGGCATAGACACTTCCATCGCTACCCAAGTCCGATTCCAAGGCAGCCGAGTAGCTGTTAAATCCATGGGTTCCATGTTGATAACTTAATTTACCGCCAAGACTCTTCTTGGGTTTTTTGGTTATGAAATTAATGACACCACTAAAGGCATTGCTCCCGTAGAGGACAGAGCCAGGCCCGCGAACAATCTCTATTCTCTCCAGCGCCTCAGCCGGAAACAATAGATTGATGTCGGTATGTAAACCACCATTTTGAGACTCCCGTATCGGCCGGCCATTAATTAAATATAAGACGTGGTTATTCAAGTGCTGAGTAGCACCCGCCCGCATGGTTATCGTATTGGCCGTAAAGGTGCTTGAATCCGCAATATACAAATTAGTTGTGCGTTGCAACACGTCTTTAATATTGCGCGCCCCAAAGGTTTTTATTTCTTCGGCGGAGATGACACTGATGATACCCGGAGAATTCAGTGACAGCTCAGAGCGCTTTGAAACCGTTGAAATATTCAGCTTCAAAAGATCTCCCAGAGAGAGATCAAACATGTCGTCGTCGGACATGTCTGAATGGGACAGAGCAGGAATCAACAGCACTGAGACTAACGTTAGTGGTAACAGCTTCATGTTTTTCACCTCTAGCTGTCAGTATAGGTATCAAACTTCAGGAAATGTGGCGGCATAGTGAATTTGGCCACCTGCTAGCCCGCCAAGCGCATATTACTGTATCCAATCAACTGAGGTCGAGAGGTTGATGTCTCGGTGCCCAATACCGCCAACGATATTGACGCTGAAATGCAGGATAAGATCAAAATGACAAGGTATGGGTTAATGTTTTCGGCATGAAAAATCAGCACTTATAACATAAATTCATACCCTCTTGTGCGTACAGCCCCTAGAATCAATAAACAATAAAATGTGATGAAGGAATGTTCGAGTGACGCCACCTAATCAATATTCACCCCAGCACAAAACCACTCACGACAAAATATTTGATAACTTACCTGTCGGTGTTTGGGAGGAAGATTGGAGCGAGGTTAAATTACAACTCGACAAATATATTGCAAATAACGACTTAGACGTCGGGGAATACTTAAGCAGCAACCCTGATCTCGTCAAAGAGTTATCTAAAACTATAATAATAATAAGGATAAACCAGCGAGTTCTTGAAAACTATGGCGCACAAACAACAGAGGAACTAGGGGACTTCATAGTTTCCGAAACCAGCCACCATGAAAAGTTTATTGGCATAGCGACCAATCTATACAACAAAAATACAGAGTTTATTCTCGAGGGGTGGGAGTCAACCCTACAAGGCTCTCCCGTATACCTGAAAGACACTATATCAACAAATATAAACAGTATAGATACATGGAATCATATTGTAGTTGTTTCAGAAGATATAACGGAGAAAGTCAATAACGCTGTAAAACTGCACAAAAGTGAAGAGCGAATTAAAGCGTTATACAAAAGTCTACCTGTCGGTATCTGGGAGGAAGACTGGAGCGAGCTAAAGTCAACAATTAATGAATTGCCAATAAACACTCAACATAATATAAGTGGCCACTTAAAAGAAAATCCAGAATTAGTGAGAATCTATTCAGACAAAATAAAGATACTATCCGTAAACCCTGTAGTACTAGAAATGTACGGCTACGAAACAAGTGAATACGACGAATTCATAAATACATACAACGCATATAAAACCGGATTCATTCCCGAGCTACAAGCCTTCATAAATGGGGCATCTGTATACATAGACCACACCAAGGAGATCAACAGAGAGTCAGAGAGAATTGATTTCAGAGACAGCTATTACATACCTGAAGAGTACAAAGACAGCTGGGATAGCGTTATTTGTATATCTCAAATAATGACCGATGAAATAGAGCAGGAGGGCATCATAAAAGAACAGCATAGATTTCTAGACATGGCTGCAGACATATCAAAGATCGGATTCTGGAAATCAACCATCGGCGACAACCCAGAGATTGAATACTCTGGAAACTTCATAAATAACTTCATGTCATCTTTGACGACAAAAATAAATAACGGAAAGACAGAGCTAAGCAATATAAATAAATTCATTCACCCTGAAGACTCGAAACGAGTTCTAGAAACATTCAGATCCTCTGACAAAGAACTGAAAGATTACTCGACAGAATATCGAATAATAACACCTTCAGGAAGCATTAAATACATTCGAGAAATAGGCGTTATAAATCCGCCAACAGAAAAACAACCAGCCTTTCACCACGGAACGCTGCAAGACATCACCGACCAAGTAAAACAACAGAACGAAATAGACAAATCCAGGCGATCTATTAACTTATTAAAAGAACAGTTCTTTTCAGCCGTAAATTCGATAAATGAAGGCATAGCCCTTTATGATGAATACGGCTTCCTAGTGAAATCAAACAGCTATTTCGGCCACTACTTCAAAACCATAAACAACTCATTAGACACAGAAAAACTCTCATTAAAAGACTTGCTTCAAGAGTTCATAAAATCGGTGTACCCGCACAACAAGATTGAAAACACAACCAAATTATTTAACGACTGGCTATTAGGAGAATCTAATTTAGACTTTGAAATTTTTGATGGCAACAACTGGTTTACCCTGCATAAAAAATTACAATCAAACAGAGCGTGCACGATCACGCTATTCAAAATAACGGGACTAAAAGTACGCGAAAACACACTAACAGAAAGAAAGGATCAACTAGAAAAGATATCAATAACAGACAACCTTACCAACATATATAATCGTCGGAAATTCGACGAGAAACTTGATCAAGATTACAACCACTCCATGCTAAACAACTCTACGTTATCCCTAATCCTATGTGACATTGATGAATTCAAAAAATACAATGATCACTACGGTCACGTAAAAGGTGATCAGTGCTTGACCCAGGTAGCCTTCTGTATAAACAAAGCCTTCCCAAGAGAAATGGATACCGTTGCACGATATGGTGGCGAAGAGTTTGCGATCATCCTACCCAACACAAGCCATGAAGCTGCAATAGCCTTGGCAAACAAAGCATGCGACAACGTAAGGAAGGAAGAGATTCCCCATGAAGCCTCAACCACCACCAGTATCGTCACACTAAGCCTTGGTGTAACCACAATAAAAAGCCCACTTAAACTTGATCAAACCTCTATAATTGTTGCAGCTGACAAGGCCTTATATATGGCCAAAGAAAGTGGCCGAAACCGTGTGTGCAGTTATATTGAAGAGTAACTAACCACATAACCCCTACATAGAGAATTAGTCGTGCCGTTGTTTGCTTTAATGTCTGCGCCGAGCCCCTTGCCGCGCACTTTATCCACAGGCACGAGAATCATTCCCTAGCCGTTAATCATCGCGATCTACGTTCTCTAACACGCCCTTTGAGCACCGAGGTAAATCATGCCCTCTGCAGCGCCCAAAAAGCTGGTTTAAGCGCGCGTTGACATCTACACTGGTTCTATAAATCACCTAGCTAATAACCGATTAATACTACCTCCGCGCAGATGACGGTTGGACCTTAGATGCACAGAACATTTACGCCCATTCAGCGCCAAACAAAGCCTCGCTCGGGTCGCGCCTCCAGTGGCCTTCATCAATGGTTTCAAGGGTGGCTACTGATCGCTGCCTGCCTGTGCAGCTTGACGATTGAAGCCAGCGTGCAGAGCCCCATTATCCCACTGCCGCTCAGTGAACAAGAAAGCACGCCTATCATAGATTACACCCTGTGGTTTAACCGCGACACGACCTCGCTCAGCGCCGACGACATCCGCCAGAGTTACCTCGGTTATCAACAGGGCATTAATCAAGATTGGCAGCCGGTCGCCACCAACACCATCACACCGTTAAAGCCAACCGTGAGCTGGTTTGCCTTGCCGGTCAGCAACCCAACATCGAGTAATCACCGCTGGATTTTAGAAA
>Ga0105359_10002583_pt1 | contig 14954 bp, 15 predicted proteins | sample GOMGulsemesocosm_6_FD_83659 | JGI IMG/M metagenome (GOLD analysis project Ga0105359, IMG submission 83659) | Methane-oxidizing microbial communities from mesocosms in the Gulf of Mexico - GOM8C Gulf of Mexico | ecosystem: Environmental > Aquatic > Marine > Cold seeps | place: Gulf of Mexico...
CCTTGTCAGTGGACGTTTCTCAAGCAGCACATCAAGCTTAGCCTTAGATACACGAGACTATATTGCCAGTGCGAGTAATGGAGGTTTAGTAACGGATGTCACCACCGGCTTTGACCTTACTACGACGGGAGGAGGAACATTTAATATCACCAACATCGGTATCACCGTTGAAGTTGATGCAAACCCAAATGACAGTCAAACGGCAAGTATCGATCAAACATGGTCACTTTCATCAAGTTCAGGTCAAGTCACGAGTTCCTCGATCACCGTCGATGATCTAACCGGAACATTAATCGATAATAATAACCAAGGTCGTATCAATGCTTCGGGGGATATCACCGGATTGTTAGCTGCTCCAGCAATTAATGGGGGTGCTATTGATACTTTCGCCGGTGGCTTTAATCTATCAACTGATGACGGTAGTGAAAATGTCGGTGGAGTGATTATTCTACAAACTGGCCAGTAACCTGTTATTTACTGGTATGCCTAAATACCCCATCCCAATCCTGTGCCAGCTCTTGCTGGCGCAGGTCGGCAATACGATCAATATAAACTTGATATACGTAATTATTAGGCTGCCCTGATTTTAACGCATAGAACTTCTGTAGCGCTTGGTCCCACTGTTGTTTTAAATAAAATTCGTAGGCCATAGCGAAGCGCTCACGCTCAGTTTTTTGCTCACGACTTTCATCAGATTGCAGCCCTAAAGGTTGATACACAGCAATCGGTTCATCTTTACCTTTCACCTGTATTCGATCGACAAAAGAAAACGCTATATCAGGACAAAGCGCTGCTGTGCGTTCTCCGACGAGAATTTCAGCACCATAAAACTTGGTAATACTTTCTAAGCGCGAGCCAAGATTTACCGCATCACCCAATACGGTATAAGCACGCCGATAGGACGAGCCCATATCACCCACATTCATAATCCCAGTATTTAATCCGACACCTATTTTTATTTCAGGCAGACCACGGGCAACAAACTCGGCACTCAACTGAGTGGTCGCTTTTTGCATTTCTAATGCCGATAAAATCCCATTATGAGCATGCTGCTCATCTTCCAGTGGCGCTCCCCAAAATGCCATCACCATATCTCCCACGTATTTATCAATGGTCCCTTCGTGATCAAAAATTATTTTGGTTATCGGGGTGAAGTATTGATTTAGCAGAGCCTTTAATTCTGCCGCTGATAAATGTTCTGATATTGTCGTAAAGCTTCGAATATCGGCAAACAAAACCGTCAGCTCCTTACTATCACCGGCAAATTGATACGCTTCCGGATCATCTAGCATTCTATCGATATGGGCTTGAGGTACGTATTGATTAAACATGCCTTTAATTAATCGCTTGCTCGCATTTTCACGCAAATAACCGTAGGCCAAATTTAACAAGGTTAATACTAAAATCAGTAGACAGGTACTTGCTATCGGCAAATCTAAGTGATGAGCGTGCCATAAGTAGAAATTTCCACTAACAACAATTGCCAATGCTAATGAACTTAAAACAATCGCCGCTACAGGGCCTAGCTTAGGTAGCCACAGAGATAATAGCGCCCCTAAAAAAACCAAAATAGATAAGGTTAATCCAGCTTCCCACTCAGGACGATAAGGAAACTCACCACTTAACAATGAATGAATAATATTGGCATGCACTTCAACACCAGGGTATTGAGTACCCACAGGAGTAGCACGTAAATCAGCCAAACCTATTGCAGAAGTTCCCACCAAGACAATGGCACCCTCTAGCATTGATAGATCCGCTTTTTTTTGTAATACGTCTGTCACCGATATGTAGGGAAAACTATGTTGGCGTCCACGGTAAGGAATAATGACCTGACCATTAGCATCGGTACGGGCACTTTGCCCACCAGCGGATAAATGAGTCATGACCTCGACATCCCCTAATGGCAGAGTAGAAATATCAATCTCAGAAACAAATAAATAACTCATTACCGTCGCTAGCGACAAAGAAGGGTATAAAGAATTTTCATGACGAATAACTAAAGGAGAGCGGCGAATAACACCATCGGCATCAGCAAAGGTCGAGACAAAACCAGCACCGGCAGATACTTGTTGTAATATCGCTAAATTCGCTGCATAACCAGGCTTTGCAATAGAAACTAATCGCTTTTCTTGTTCTTCTGACAGCGTATAAGCAGGGGCTGGCAGTTGCCCGACCTGGATAGAGGCTTCGTCCTGAAAAAAGAAACCTAATACCACATCCATATCACTAATATGGCCAGCAAAACCTTTATCGCCATCAGCTATTTCTCGCCAACGCTGAGGGATTTCCCAATCAATATTATAATCCGCTAAGTGTTGATTCACTTCATTAACAGGATTACGTTCAGGCTCTGAAAATACCACATCGAAAGCAACGACTACCGCTCCGTATTCGGCCAGCTGGGCAACTAATTCTGCAAGTTTATGCCGACTCCAAGGCCAACGGCCTTCATTGGCTAAAGATACTTCATCGATATCAAGAATAACAATTTTATGCTCATCCAATTCTTCATCGACAGACTCTTCTTTATTATCAGATTCAGCCTCAAAGTTAATAAGAGCATCTTGAGCAAAAAATTCACTTTCACTCAGGCTTAGCGAAGCATTAAAGCGGGTATCATAAAATAAAAAATCGAGACGATTTAACCAGTGGTTATCATTGGCATTAATGCTTAAGCCTAAATAGATTAGATAAGCGGATAGAATGATTCCAATATAGGCTGATACTTTTTGCTGTGGAATTCGAAACCATTCCATGGCGCAGCTCCTAAGCGACTAATGTACTAACATAAATATATAAGCATAGCAGTGTATCCTTAGTCTCCTACGTTCGTAACCCATAAGGGGGTAAATCATAGGCAAAAAAAAGCCTGAACGATATTCAGGCTTTTTGAGGAGGTTTACTATTTTTTGTAGCTTTTATAAAGAATCAATTATGAGAGTTTGGATAAGCGATAACGTAGCTGTCGTGGGGTTAAGCCTAACAACTTAGCCGCCATGGTTTTATTACCACCACATTTTGTAACCGTTTGCTGGATTTCATCCAGTTCATTCTCATTCACTCGCTGATAAGGGCGGGAATATAAGGTCTGAAAATTCGGTACGACTTGAGTCGCCATAGTATGAGCAATTTGAGCACAGACAAACCACATTTCTTGTAATGGTAAAGTTCCAGCCACCACATTACGTAAGTCCAATACCATTACGGCGAGTGTAGTTTGGCGTAAACGTAACGGCACTAATAAACAATGATCTCTATGGCTAAAATCCATAGGAGAAAGTGCATCACGATTAAACGCTTCAGGGCGCTCGGAGTCTTCACGTATAACCAATACAGAGCCGGACTCGAATGCACGGCATAAAGAATGCTGTACCGCAAAACTGTAGATACCATTTTCTACTTGGCGGGAGCAGTATTTAGCTTGAAAACGGTTGGCAGAATCAGGGATCGCAATACTGATATTATCAATCGTCGTCATACTGACCAGCAATTTCAACAGCTGCTGAATAGTCTGGTCGTCGTTCTGACGAGCCTCTATTACGCTACTTAATTGTGACATCCAATCAACGGGGACTTCTATTTTATTGACAGAATGGCGATAATTTTGAATCTTGGCTACATCATACATACAGCTCACCTCCAGTTAGTGATAAGCCTTGTATGGCAAAAATCATACCAATGTTGAAATCAACTAGAATAGCGGTAATTTAATCTTTTCGATTTATAAATATGAGGAAATTGCCTCTTTTTAAGCCACAAGAAATTTCTCAAGCCCTATTAGAGTGCAACCCTAGGCAACGCCCGGATCGTCATCAGGAAGATACTCTTTTTGTAGCCAAGCAGAAAAAGCACGACACGCATCATGACAGGTAAAAATACCGGCTAAGCGGCCTTCTCGTAATACAACCGCCGCATCCCAAGCTTCTGCTGACATACTGTCTAAAACTTCATCCAAACGCGTATGAAGATCTACCAGGTAAATACGTCGGCGACAGATATCACCCACAGTTAACTCGGTAAACTCAGTCATCCTATGCCCAGGCATTTGAGCTAACTTAATATCAGCGGTAGAGAGCAACCCGACGACTTCATGGTTTTTTACCACGGGTAAATGATTGTAATGTTTCTCAGCCATTAAATTGTTTGCATCATTAATGGTAGTTGATTCGTCGACCAGCTGAGGAAAGGGGGTCATGACCTCAGTTAAGGTTGGCATATGGCGCATAGCGACGTGCTCCTATACCCCGATTCGACCTAGGGTATCCATTATTTGACGTAGTATCTCAGCCAACGTTGGATGTGCTTGCTCAAATTGAACGGCTTGCTGCTCTATCCTTTCAGACAAATCCTGGTGCAAGCCCTCTGTTTCCGAGGCCTCTTTCACATCCCGTAGCACTTGCTGAAGCAATACTTGGCTTTCATCATCCAAACTGTGCTGCTGCTGCAATTGATCATGCACTTGAGTTAACAATTGGTGTAGTTTTTCATCAGCCATAAACATCTCCTTTTTATACAGTGTAGAGCGCCAGCGATAAAAAGACTTAACTCATATCAAGTTTGTCCGATCAAAAGCCGCATTAGTCAGCTTTAAACTTAAAAATGTCTATTTACAGAAAGTTCTGCAGTACTATTTTCAGTACAAACCCGACCATGCCTAAACCTAAGGCGAAGAACAGAATGAAATTGCCAAACTTTCCCGCATTCGATTTTTTACCAAGATCGTAAATAATGAAAAACATAAAAGTAATCAGCACACCAACACCGATATAGAGTGACCAAGTTTCAAATTGTTCTGTTGTCATAATACACCTCAAAAGTCGGCGCCATAGTAACCATTCAAGTCAATGAAAGCCAGTAACCGCTTAAACAGAAAATACAGGACAAATACGATAGGAATTGGGTACTATATAGTCACAATAATAATGACCCTAGCGGCTGATAATAACTATGCACGATAAAATCAAACATTCGCCCCCCCTATTACTGATATGTATTTTCTTCTTATCACTGATATCCACAGCACAAGCACAGGTAAAAGAGTTACCGACTCGTACATTCTGCGTCTTTGATCCTATCGGGGTTAAAGGTCCTGCCTATCAAGGTATGGTGGATTATAAGGCGGCTGCCCTAGAATGGGGTGCGATTCTAAATTTAAAGGTCTATACCAGCGAAGCCGTCGCTCTCGCGGATTTTAAAGCCAAAATGTGTGATGCGGTTGGCCTTACGGGAACTCGAATTCGTCCATTTAATAAATTCACCGCGACAATCGAAGCCGTAGGCGCCATTGATAACTACGACCAAATGCGCAAACTGGTCGGTATGCTAGCCAACCCCAGAGCCAGTAAGTACATGATTGAAGGTGACTACGAAGTCGCTGGCATCATGCCAGCTGGGGCGGTGTTTGTATTTGTACGTGACAAAGCGATTAACTCCGTTGAAGCGGCTGCAGGAAAGCGTCTAGCCACCATCGATTACGACACCGCATCCATCAAGGTGGTTAAGCACATCGGTGCGACGATGGTACCGGTTAGCATTGCAACATTTGCTCCGCGCTTCAATAATGGTTATGTCGATCTCGCATATGCCCCTGCAATCGCTTATGAACCTTTTGAAATGTATAAGGGCATGGGAGATAAAGGCGGCATTCTACGCTTCAACCTTGCACAGATGAACGGACAGTTAATCCTGCGTAAAGACAAATTCCCTGAAGGGTTTGGCCAACATAGTCGTGATTATGCCTATAGCAACTTCAGTAAGGCTCTTGAACATATCATCGCCGCTGAAAAAGGTATTCCGGAAAAATACTGGGTTGATCTACCCGAAGATAAACATACTGAATATAAAGAAATGCTACGCCAAGTTCGCTTAGAGTTAAGAGACGAAGGTGTTTACGATAAGCGCATGTTGAAAATATTATTCAAATTACGCTGCCGAACTGACCCTGGCCATTATGAGTGTATTGAAAAACTAGAAGGCTAGTAACTAGCTTCAATTAAGAGCATCTTCAATTAAAGAGCAGCACTCGCTGCTCTTTAACTATCAATTCATAGCCAACTCACATAGGCCCAAGCGGCCAACCAAACCCTACCCATAGTCCTAACATAATCGTCCAGATTAGCAAAAATGTCAGTGAATAAGGCAGCATCAATGCCACCAGTGTCCCTACTCCAGTTTTTGGAGCATAGCGCTGCATCAAGGCGACCACTAGGGGGAAATACGGCATTAAAGGGGTAATGATATTAGTACTCGAATCGCCAATACGATACGCCGTTTGCGTTACCTCAGGCGCTATACCATTAAGCATCAACATAGGCACAAATACCGGCGCTAGAACCGCCCACTTCGCAGAAGCACTGCCGACGACTAAATTTATCGAAGCAGCCATTAAAATAAACATAACCAAGTTCAATAGCATAGGCAGCTGCAGTTGCTGCAGCACCTCAGCACCATTTACCGCTAAGACGGCGCCTAGATTACTCCAACTGAATAAACTGACAAATTGAGCGGCAAAAAACATCAAAACAAGATAGCCCGCAAGGGTTTTCATCGCCCCTTCCATCCCCTCGACTACCTGACTATAACTTTGGTAAAGGCCACTAATACGACCATAAATAATCCCGGCTAGTCCTGCTGCCAAAGCAATTAATATAACTAGACCCGACATAAAGGGTGAGCGCACAATACTGCCCGTATCTGCATCCCGTAGTACGCCACTTTCAGGTATTACCATCGCGGCAATGAGCACGATAAACATCAGTAATACCAAGGATGATACAGTTAATGCTTTTGATTCTTGAGCCGTAAGTTCTAACCCTTGTTCTATCGAGCTTGGCTGATCACCCAAAGACATTTTTGCCAAAGCAGGTTCAACCCAACGATGGGTTACCCAGGTTGCTAAAAAGCTAATAATGAAGGTTGAGACAACCATAAAATAATAATTTGCAACGGGGCTTACTTGATAGGTTTTATCAATTAAATGGGCAGCTTCGGTACTGATACCTGCCAAGATGGCATCAACAGGCCCAACCATCAAGTTAGCACTAAACCCACCTGAAACACCGGCAAAACAAGCGACTATGCCAATTAAAGGAGAACGCCCAGCGAGAGAAAATATCACCGCACTTAATGGAATCGCGACAACATAACCCGCATCGACAGCAATACTCGATAAAACACCGACCATCACAGTACCAAAGGTCAAGGCATTCGCGGGCAGCCAATGCAGCAGTCGGCGTAATAATGCGGAAAGAAACCCACTATGCTCAGCAATTCCCAAACCCAGCATCACCACGACTACAGGACCAACCGGGGCAAAACCAATAAAGTTCTTAACTGCATTTTGCAACCACCAGCGTAAAGCATCAAAAGAAAGCAAAGAATTAACTTCAAGCACTTCTTTACTGGCAGGATGGATGCCTTGTATCGCAAACCAATCACACAAAGCAGAAATGAAGATAACCGCAAAAATCAGCAGCACGAATAGAATCGCTGGCGCAGGCAAGCGATTCCCTGCTCGCTCAATGGCTAATAAACTACGTACCCAAATAGAGGGAGTTGAATCGCTTTGCTCGTTGATAGGCTGATCCATAATATTTCCTTTTCCTACTTGAGACTTACAATAGCATAGCTAGCAAGCTACTATTCTGTTCGATATCCCTAGTATTGAAAAAGAGCTTTCTGTGGAACAATTCGATTATTGTATTATTGGTGCAGGTATCATGGGTTTAGCCACGGCCTTTAAATTAAGCAGTCAATACCCCGCTAGTAAAATTTTATTAATTGAAAGCCACCCTCGATTTGGCAGTGAAACGAGTAGCCGTAATAGCGAAGTCATTCATGGCGGAATTTATTACCCAGAAAACAGTTTAAAAGCGAGGCTATGCCACTTAGGTCGACAGCAACTGTATGATTTTTGTCAGCAATACTCAGTGCCCTACCAGCGTATTGGTAAAATAATCATCGCCAGTGAAAAGGATCAAATTGCTCAACTCGAAAGCATACAGCTCAATGCAAGAAAGAATGATGTTGAACTGACCTTATTGAGCAAAGCTGAGTGTAAAAAACGGGAGCCTCAAGTTAACGCAGAAGCCGGATTATTCTCTGCTAATACCGGAATTATCGACAGTCATAGTTACATGCTAACGTTACTTACACTTGCCCAGCAGCAGGGAGTTTTATACAGCCCTAATACGCATTTCATCCGCGCGGATAAAGTACCTAATGGCTTTAAGCTACATTTGAATACACAAGATGGTCAGTATCAACTCCACAGCCGAAAGCTGATTAATAGCGCAGGTTTAACCGCCCCAATCGTTGCTCAAGGCATTGAGGCTCTCGCCCCAGAAAAGATACCGCCATACTACTTTTGTCGCGGCCACTACTACAGCTATCAAGGCCAGAGCCCTTTTTCACATTTAATCTATCCGCTGCCCAGTACCAATACTACCGGGCTGGGAATACACGCGACACTCGACTTGGCTGGCCAAGTACGGTTCGGCCCAGATACTCAATATATCGATAATATTGATTACCAGTTCGACCAACAGCAACAAGGCGTATTAAAAGATAAATTTTGCCAGGCGATCAAGCGCTATTATCCCAAGCTAGACAGCAATAAATTACACCCTAGCTATTGTGGAATACGCCCAAAATTGAGCGCCGAGGGTGAATTAGCCCAAGACTTCATTATTCAGACTGAAGAACAACATCAAGTCACTGGACTAATTAATTTATTCGGCATTGAAAGCCCTGGCCTGACCGCTAGTTTAGCGATCGCCGATCAGGTAGTGAATAATCTAGTTAGCACTGAACATCAAAGAGAACTGACGTAATAAGGTGGCGCGAATTTGTTCAGGATCTAAATCTTTAGGATCCACTAATAAGCCTTCGTACTCTATTCGATGTAATACTGCAATCACAATACTGGCATCGGCCGCCGGCTTAGGTGAATTCATCAAACCTAACAACTCTGTTAGCTTTTGCATCAAGGCTTCTTTATGGACACTGCCCAACTTACGCAAGTGAGGGCTTAAAATAGCCTCATAGCGAAAAGCTTGTTCTGCAACCAAAGCATCTCTATGCTCAGTAACCTGCTCAACCACATACTGCGTCATATTATCGGCAATGACTTCCGACATATCGGTAGTACTGGCTAAGGCTTCAACGAAGGATTTGCCTTCTCCTCCCGTAATCGGTTCATAGAGACGCAAAGAGAATTGATTAACAACGTCTAATGCTTGCTCAGCATAAAGGGTAAAAGTATCGTTAATCAGCTCTTGAATATCTTTGAAATAATAGGTTGTTGCCGCTAGAGGAACATCCGCTTCTTTAGCGACCGCACGATGGCGAATCCCCCGCACACCCTCACGAACAACAATGCGTAACGCGGCCTCGAGGATTAAGCGTCGACGCTGTTCACTACCAGCGCGACTAGTTTTACGCCCCTGATATTTTACTGCAGCTTGCTGGCTGCCACTTATCGATGCTTCCGATAATTGCGTCATAATGCCTCTCAATACACGAACAATTTTAAGAATTGCTTACATTATCTTTAGAATTGCACAGTAACTAAACCATTTTCGTCAGGACAAACGTACCATTTAGCACTTTTCATTCTTTAGTGTGAGCCCTTTAGAAACGAATTACTAGCAAGTTAGTCCTAGTTCTGATAATAATGGAACTATGGTACAGAAAATTATAACTATAAATATACATTCAATACCCCAATATATTTCATGATTTTCGGAGCTCAAATAATGATAAAAAAAACTCTAGTCCTAGCCATCGCTCTTACCAGCGCTCAACTAACCATGGCTCAAGGCTTCTATGTTGATGAACAATCCGCCCTACGATTAGGTGATGCCTTTTCCGGGGGTGCTGCGCAAGCCGATGATGCCTCTACCGCATTTTATAATCCCGCCGGCCTAACGCGACTTAGAAATAGACAACTAACCTTTAACCTTTCAGGAATCTCGGTTAAATCAGAGTTCAAAGGCACTTCAAGTACTCTGGTAGAAGACGCCAATAACGTTAGTGGCGAAGATATCAGCGCTGAAGCTTTTGATGTTTTACCCTCCATCTATTTCTCCAGACCTATGAGTGAAAACCTTGTTTTTGGTGCTTACTTAAATGCGCCTTATGCTACAGGCACTGATTTTGGTGATGATACCGTCGGGCGCTACTTCGCCACGGAAAGCAGCATTACTGGGATTGACCTAGGTACAGCATTCGGCTTTAAAGTCAGTGACAACTTATCCTTGGGTATTAGCATGGTTATGCAATATCTAAGCGCGACGGTAGCTCAGGCGGTGAATACCAGCGCAGCTTGTAAAGGTGCCGAAATTCAAGGTCAGTTAGCCCCCTTCAATTGCGCAGCATTAGGCATTGCAGATGCTGAGCTGGGTAATACAACCTACGATAGCCAGTTCGAAATGAAGGGGGACGATCTTAATATCGGTTTTACCGTCGGTATGCTGTATGAATTCAGCCCAGAAAGCCGTATCGGTTTACATTATAAAAACCGCATCAGTCACGACCTGCAAGGTAATGCGACTTTAGAAGTACCCGCCGCCGCGGAAGGTTTTGGTGGTCTTGCGGGCTTAGTTGATACCAAAGCTAAAGGCACGGCGACCTTAGAAACCCCAAGCCAAGCAAACTTAAGTTTCCATCAAGGCCTTGGTAAGTTTGCCATACAAGCCGATGTGCAATGGACTCAATGGTCAAGCTTCGAAACCTTAACGGTAAAGTCAGATAATGAAGTCATCCAAGGCGTGGCCTCACCACAGTCCTACGACTGGGCAGAGTCCTATCGCTATGCCTTAGGCGGTTCTTATCAAGTTAGCCCAGCCTTAACCCTACGTAGCGGTTTTGCTTTGGATCAAACACCCATTAAGGATGAAAATACTAAGGTAGATTTTGCTTTTGATGATTACAAGGCAATCTCTTTTGGTTTAACCTATGACTTGAATAAAGACCTAGCATTCGATTTTGGTATGCAAAAAACCTTGCAACAAAAACGCGATATCAAGCAAGGAGATACCCAGGATGCCAGTGAAAACTTAAGCCAACTTAAAGGCGAGGTGACTACCGACGTCCTCTCCCTTGCCGCTGGCATTAAAATGAAGTTCTAATTAATTGGTCTTTAAAAAAGGCGGCTTAGCCGTCTTTTTTAATTCAATAACGATAACTGCAAAAATAACCATAACAATAATAATTAATACAACAGGAAACACCTATGCGCACCCTCACCCTTGCCTTCATGCTAGTACTGACTTTTGCCAGTCAAGCGGATGAGCATCAACAACGCATTGATTTTATTCAACAACAATTTGAACAAACCCGTGATCACAGTGAAATGTGGCAATGGGGCTGGTTTGGTTTCCTCGGCAGTGCGACGGTCGTGCAAGGGATAGGAGCCAATGTCATCGATGATGATAAACTGCAATATGATATGAGCGTAGGCGCGATCACCAGCTTCCTAGGCGCTACGGACATGCTGTTAAACCCAATGAAAAGCCATAATTACAGCGATCAATTGCAGTCAATGAAGATCAATAGCAAGATCGAAAAAGAAGAGAAATTACGCCAAGGGGAATCTTGGTTAGCAAAAGCAGCGGCTCGAGAAGCTTACGAGCAAAGCTGGACCAATCACCTTCTTGCCGGACTGGTTAACGGTTTGGCTGGTTTAGCCGTCGCTTATGACGACAAACGCCCAATTGACGGCTGGTTAACCTTCGCCACCGGCGTCGCAGTTAGTGAGTTCAAGGTCTACACCGCGCCACAATCTATGATGAAAGCACAGCAAGCCTATATAAACGGTAACTATGAATACCAAGCGGCAAAAATCGAACCTAGTCGCCTGAGAATTGCCGCTGCGGGACCCAATTTAATGGTGAATTGGAAGTTCTAAGCTAATATTCCTAGCAAAATCGTTTCTGGCACGGCTCCTGCAATCTCACTGTTAATCGTCAATAACAGAGTATTAGGAGCTGCGTCATGATTCTAGATCGCCTCAGCAGTTACATTCAAAATCAGCCATTCAGTGCACAGAGTAGTGCTCAGAATAAAGCTCAAGATACTAATAAAGCGGAAGCCACGACCCCTAGCTCGGTATTACCGCAACAAGATAAAGACTCGTTACCGGAAGAGTTACACCTTTCTAACCGTGCTAGCTACCTTGAGTATTTATCACAAGAATTTGACGTTACTGACCTAGATAGCGATCAACTGAACCAGTTACAGTCAAAATTGAACGACTACGGATTTATCTCATCCGGTGATATTAACGGCATGCGCTCACTATCATTGGCACGACAACTCATCGAACCCGAAGATAAGATCAATGCCGTTGATCTACTGGATAACTTTAAAGCCAAGTTCGACGAACTCGAAATTCCTTATAGCATGCGTCAGCAAGTGGATAAAATGAGTATTGTTATCCAGAATATGGCTTCTGCAAGACAACTACCTCAAGCGAGTAAATAAAAGAGACTATTTTTTCTAGACAGAGTGATTACAATAGCGCCAAATTCAATTGTAAGAGCAGGTCTAGCCAATGAGGCATTTATTGATACTCAAACTGATTGCCTCCAGCTTTCTAATTTTACTGCCTTCCTTTAGCCACGCTATCACCAATATCGAAAAAGAACGCACTAGCAAAGCGGAAGCTGGCTGGAATGGTAGTCTGCGTTTCAAATTCTCTGGTAAAGATGGCAATAACGAACAAACTGAATGGGGCATCGGCAGCCATATCCGCTGGAACAACCCGACTTATAAATGGTTAAACTGGTATAGCCGCGACTATGAGCGTAATAATGGCTATCGCACAGATGACGAAACTTTTCTACATACCCGACTGATTCAAAATCATCAACAAACAATTGCCGCCGAATACTTTTTACAATACGAACAAGCGCCCTTTGCCGGCCTTAAACGTCGCTTATTAATGGGCACTGGTATGCGTTGGCATAACTGGAGTAAAACCAATACCGGCAACCAGCAATCTTCTGGGGATAGCTATCAAGGACTTGGAATATTTAACGAACAGGTCAGAGAAGTAGACTTAGGCAGTACTCAGGTTGAGCAGCGCTATCGGGGGAATATTTACAGCCATTGGCTCTACCAAGCTGCGGGTGAGCGCGCAATTAGTATCAGTGCAACCCTCTACATTCAGCCTGACCTAGCGGATAGCGATGATATAAAAGTACTTCTACAAGCCCAGTTAACCTTGCCTATTACCGAGCAATTACATCTGCAATGGAAGTGGCAGAGCAACTGGGACAGCCGTCCACCATCCGATGTATCAAAAGAAGTGCATGAAACGAAAATGCAACTTAAGTACAGCTTTTAAAAATACAGCTTTTAAAAAATACAGTTTTAGAAATCCCGTAATTATAAACCTTGGTTAGTCGCTGTCTTCAAGTGGCTCATCAAGAGCGGGATAAAATCGATAATTTGCTGATGAAAATTTAAGAATTTACGTCGCTTCATATCCGTTAATGTGCCATGAGCTCCACACAGTAGTAGCACCTCATCTTTTGGCTCAGCTAACGCGAGTATTAAACCAGCCTGAGTTAAACCTTGTTCCTGAGCCCAGTGGCTTAAAGACTTAGCGATATCACGAGGTGAGGTCTGCTTAAATATAATTCGGCTTTCACCTTCTACATCAATCATATCTTCAACAAAGCTTAGGTACAAAGGAATCGCTTCCCGCTCTACCTGAGGGCCGGCCAAGCCAGATTCAGCTAAAGCTGCGTCGATCTCGGCCGCTATCTTAAGAGGCGAAGGTAAGGTTTGAGGATGTTGCATAAACAAACTCCATATAATGCTTTACTTAATACAAGGGTAGTTAATATTTCTAGGATGGCGAAGTGAGTAATGAGAAGACGGCAGATTCTGGCTTTGATCTAGAACAATTCATCAATTTAATCGCCCAGCGGCTCTTTCCTCGCTGGTATGCACGCCATGCGGTTAAAGAAATTGAATTACCGGATATTGAAGACATCAACCCTAAAAGCTATCTTTGCCATCGCTGGCTAAGCCTTATCAGCGTGCATGAAGCCGCTGCTGAAAGTCTCATTACTAGCCACCAGCAATGGCATTCATTAGCGGAATTGTTAAAAAAGCTCATCGTAGAAAATGAATACCCACGCTCATTATCGATCAGTGCCATTCATGGCGTTAAAGTCAGCCAATGTGATGACGACTACCCTGACCTTCTTAGCTATGCCAGCGAGCAAGCTGATCAGATACCCCAAGAAACTGATAACGAGTTCAATCGTAATATCAGCCTTGCCTTTCCAGCAGCAAAACAACCTTTCCACATTTGTTATCGCGAGTGGGATGGACGCTATTATTACCTAAATGAGGATGAACCACGCCACCTTGCTGCTCTACTCATGCAATGCAAAAAACAACAACGAGACCACAACCTAAGCTGTACGATACATGTAGAGTCTGTTCAAGGTCGCATGCTAGATCGCATTCGCTCTGGCTTCTGGATGTTATTGATGAAACGAGAATTCGCCTACCAGTTATTCCAATTGCTCAAACAGGGAAAACTAGAATGTGAAATTGCAGAATTTGAGTGGCGTCGTTCTGACCTAGTCTTTTTTGTTGCCCGCAAGAATGAACAAGCGCTAAATGACATCATCCTAAACCTGCTGAGTAATCATAACTCTAAGCAAGTATTAGACTGGGGACGCTATCTAAGCCGCTCTCACTATCCCTTCCAAAATAAATAAGCCTTCTCTTGCCATAGCACAGCCCTATCGCATCCACCTTGTGTAAAGTCATAAAATCGTTCATTCTGTCGATCATTATCTCAAAGCAATAACAAGAAAAAGGATCGGCCTAGGTGATTAGAGGATGATTAGAGGAACCTGGAGTTTAAATGAGCCCTTAGTACCTGCCAATATTTCTGCCATCATGGTCAGAATGGGGCAAGAAAAAGG
>Ga0105359_10002585_pt1 | contig 14950 bp, 7 predicted proteins | sample GOMGulsemesocosm_6_FD_83659 | JGI IMG/M metagenome (GOLD analysis project Ga0105359, IMG submission 83659) | Methane-oxidizing microbial communities from mesocosms in the Gulf of Mexico - GOM8C Gulf of Mexico | ecosystem: Environmental > Aquatic > Marine > Cold seeps | place: Gulf of Mexico...
ACTTGCTGAAAATACCTTAATTATTTTCACCAGTGATAATGGCCCCGTGTTATTCGATGGTTATTTTGATAGTGCCATTGAATTACTCGGTGATCATAAACCAGGCGGTCCATTTAGTGGTGGCAAATACAGCCGTTTAGAAGCAGGAACTCGTGTTCCAACTATTGCTTACTGGCCTGGTACTATTAAGCCTCAAGTAAATGATGCATTAGTTTCTCAAATGGATATTTATAAATCGATTGCTAAGTTGATTGGTGTTGAAGTTAGCGATAATGAAGCGGTTGACAGTATTGAACAATTATCTGTTTGGTTAGGTGAAACTGACAAAGGTCGAGTTGATTTATTAGAAGAATCTTTAGGAAATGTTGCACTTCGTCATAACAATTATAAATTTATACCAACCAGCAAACAGAACCCAAACTTCATCAAATCGAAAAAAATTCGTGGTGGTTATGAACGTGTGGATCAGCTGTACGACCTAACTGTTGATGCGGGCGAAAATAATAATATTGCCAAACAAAATCCTGATTTAGTGAAGCAACTTAAAGCGCGCACAAAAGAAATAGTCAAAGGCGGATACTAAGGTCATATGATGATATTAAAACCACTTGTTAAAGGGGCTGTTTTCAGCCTGTTTTCTGTGACTCTAGGCTTAACTTCAGCTTTTGCTAGTGATACACAAAAGCCTAACTTTGTCATAATTTTAGCGGATGACTTAGGTTATGGAGATGTTGGCTTTACTGGCAGTACTGAAATAAAAACACCACATATCGATGCGTTAGCAAAAAGTGGTGTTATCTTTGAGCAAGGTTATGTATCGGCACCCGTTTGTGGTCCATCACGTGCTGGCTTAATCACCGGTCGTAATCAAGTTAACTTTGGTTTTGATAATAATAACGTAACCCCTGGACCCCAATATAATCGTGAGTATTTTGGTTTACCCATTAGCGAAAAAACCATTGCCGATCGCTTAGCGGAGCAAGGTTACGTTAATGGTTTAGTGGGTAAGTGGCATTTAGGTGATGAAGCACATTTTCAAGCTCAAAAGCGTGGTTTTGACGATGTTTGGACTTACCCTTTTGGTGGACACGATTATTTTAGAGTTGATCCAAACAGTAAGGAAAAATATTTACAGCCGTTGATCAGTAATTATAAAAAACCTGAGCCTATTACCTATATCACCGACGATACAGGCAACGAGAGTACTGATTTTATTCGCCGTAATAAAGACAAACCATTTTTCTTATATGCATCATTTAATGCACCACATGCACCATTACAAGCACCTCAAAAAGATATTGATTTATATAAACATATTAAAAGAGAAGATCGCCGTATTTACGCGGCTATGATCCATCGTTTAGATATTAATGTCGGTAAAATTATTGCACAATTAAAAGCCAATAACCTTTATGAAAATACTGTGGTGGTATTTCTTAGTGATAATGGCGGACCTGGCACAGGAAAAAAATCTAGAACCGTTAATGCACCTTTTCGTGGTTCAAAAGGGATTTTGTTAGAAGGTGGTATTCACGTACCATTTATTATGTCTTGGCCAAAAGTTATTAAAGCAAACACTCGTTATGAAAAGCCAGTTACAACGCTGGATTTAACGCCGACGTTTGTTGACTTAGCAGGCGGTAAAATTACGAAAAAAGACAAAATTGATGGTCATAACATCATGCCGTACATCACTGGAGAAAAAGCAGGTGATCCAAATCAAGAGATGAAATGGCGTTTTACCGTGAGTGCCACTATTCGCGATGGTGATTGGAAATTAATTAGACTTCCTGATCGCTTGCCGTTGCTTTATAACGTGAAACAAGATTTAGCTGAACTAAACGACGTTGCAGCAGAGCACCCAAAGCGTGTTATAAAAATGCTTAAAAAGCTAGGGCAGTGGGATGTTTCAACACCACAGCACTTGTATATGGAAGGTGCTAAATACAAAAAAATACAGTTGAAAAGTTATGACGCACAGTATCGTATAACGCAACCTAAATGACTTGATTACTTCAATTTAGTTTAAAGCACTTTAAACACATCATTCATTCTGGCAGTCAATCATGCCGGAATGAATGAAAATTTGCTGAAGCAGATTGATTGTAAAAAAATATATGAAGTGTGAAATATTGAGAGGTGCTATGGTTAGCTTACTTGTTAAGTTTGTGAACATACCCTATTGATACCAAGGGATTAAAGAAGTAAAAGTTTTTAACCCGTTTGGTATCTGCTTTGATAATGTAATTAGTTATTAGCCTTGATAATGTAACTTTATTTTGTCTTTAGATACTTTTTGATGACTGATACTGAAGTTGTTTTCTAACACCTTGAGCAATCCAGCGACGTCACCAGTCTTAAACACGCCAGCGACTTTTACATCCTTAATTTTGCTATTTTCCTCTAACTCAAATTGAACTTGGGTATAGCGGCTTATTTCGGCTAAGGCGTCCTCTAAAGATTCGCTGATGAAAATCAGCTTACCTTTGCGCCAAGAAAGCTTTACAGCTATTTCAAGTGAATCAACCTTAACACTTTTCTGATTAGCGCTGTTCCCTATAGTTAATTCGATTCGTTCATCTTTTGATACAGATACTTCATTATTGGCAAGTTTTGTATTATTAGTGTCAACGAGTACATGAAACTCATCAATAGGCTTCTCTTTAACTAGAACTTTACCTTGGGTCACTATCAGTTCAACTTGCTCATCAGATTTTAGCTGAACATTAAACGCAGTACCTACCGCTTGAATCACTTGTCCGCCAGCCAAAACACTTAAAGGGCGTGATTTGTCATGGGCAACATCAATGTGTATTTCTCCACGTTGAAGTTCAATAACTCTAGCGGTTTCGGTGTAACTTACTTTAACCAAACTATTAGTATTGAGTAATAATCTACTGTTATCAGATAATTGTATGGTATTGCTTTCTCCAACGGCTGTTTGATAAGTCAATTTCTCTAGGGCTACAACTTGTGGTTTCGATGTTGAAAAAACATCTATATCTTTATAAGGCATTAAAAAAGAGAAAGAAAATGCTATAAAAAGGGAGGCCGCAATAGCGCCTATCCAAACGGGGCGTTTTTTTTGTTTCGTGTTAGCCAATGGGAACATGTCCGATAAACGGGCGACATCATCCATTTTGTCCCACATTTTTGCTACTTCAAACATGGTCGCCATATTATTTGGGCAATGATGGAGCCATGCTTGAAAAACGCGGGTTTCATGAACATTTAACCCTCTATCTATTTTCGCCAGCCAGTCGCTGGCTTGATCTAAAATAGAGTCGTCAGCATTCATATTTAGTTGATGTACATTACTCATGATGCAGTCCTTTTTCTACCGACGCTTTCGGAACGTCTACTATTTCCTGTTTGAGTTTTCGCATAAATTGAATACAACGTTTTGTTCCTGTAGAAATATGTTTTTCAATGGTACTCTCACTGAGTGAGAGTTGTTTTGCTATTTCTTTTTGTGAGTATCCGTAAACCTTTTTCAGTACAAATACTTTACGAGTTTGTGTTGGTAATAACCTAATAGCCTCACATAAGTGAGAAAACTCATGTTCAAGCTCTACCTTTTGATATATTTCATCTTTAGCATCAACATTTAACAGTTGTTCAAACTGTTGCCAGTCTTCTACTTTATCAACCAGTCTGACATTGGCTTGTTTTTGATAATCAAATGCAAGGTTACGCGCCGTGGTAAACATAAATGATTTAGGCGAATGAATAGTACTTTCATTTTTAACTTGGCAAAGGCGTACATATGTTTCTTGAACGATATCTTCTATGTCATGAGGGGGCACAATTCGAGCAACAACTCTTTTAATGCTTTCTCTTGATACTAGAAATAACTTTTGAAACATATTATCTTTTACCATATCATTTTTTCACCGATGACTTGTTTACCCTAGTAATGAGACGAATGAGAATGAAATTTCCGCCAGTATTGTTTACTCATTGTATCTTTTTTATTTTAATTTGATAGAATTTAATACTGCAATCAGTTAGAAATGACTAATGATTTTCTCTAGCTTTATGACTAACCACAATAATTTAAGTAATTGACTAATTTCGTTTTATGGCTAATAGAATCTCTAATTTATATAAAATACCCCTTATTAGTTTATGCTTGTCATTTACGCTATTGTTGTATAATTTTTTCAAATTTTTTGCTAAAAACAACTTAATTACTTTCTGTATTATTTTGATGTTACTTAGCACCAGTAGCAATGCTTCTGACAGTCAGGTTATTAAATCTTTTAACATTCCCAAACAAGGTGCACTGTTATCATTGATAATTTTTGCCGAACAAGCAGATATTACTCTGCTATTTCCTGCGGAAAATATTCAAAACATCAAAACTAACTCTTTAATTGGTAAATATTCAATTTCGAACGCGCTAAAGCTCTTAATAAAAGGTACTGGGCTGAAAATGAAACTCGATGGTAGAGGCGATTTTTTAATAGTAGTAGAGCCAAGTTTTATAGATCAAAGGGAATTGGCTAAAAATAATAAGGCGGCATTTTTAGCTCAAGTTCAGAAAACAGCTAAAATACGAAAGAATAAATTTCAAACAACAGTGGAAGAAATTGAGATTATTACGATTGTTGGCATTAAAGGTAGTTTGCAACAGTCAATGAAAAATAAACGTTTTTCTTCAGAAATTAAGGATAGTATTTCTTCAGAAGATATCGGCCAATTACCGGATGAAAATATTGCTGAAGCATTACAGCGGGTAACTGGTGTGCAAATGACTCGAAGTTCTGATGGTGAAGGTCAAAATGTCCAAATTAGAGGTATATCTGATAACAACGTTGAAATTAATGGTCAAGTGGCTTCAGGAAGTAGCGGTGATCGGAATATTAATTTTCAAGATTTATCCTCAGAGTTATTCTCTGGTATAGAAGTACTAAAGACATCCACGGCTGATCGTATAGAAGGCTCTCTTGGCGGTACGGTGAATTTAAAAACCCGCCGACCGCTTAATATTGCTGAAGAGCAAGTTGCAACCATTACCGTCAAAGCTAAATATGCGGAATTACCTGATGAATTGGTTCCTGATGTGAATGTTTTCTTTGCTAAAATTTTACGTGATACCGATTATGGCGACTTTGGTTTCATCATTAATGGTGGCTCTAAACAAATTGTTACTCAAACAGATGCTTATGGCGCTGGTGATTTTCAAAACGCTACAGCTTTGTGGTTGAAAAAAACTGGTGTAGATGAAATAGCCGTAAAAAAGAACCCTTTTACCCAATATGGACCTTTTCAGTATGATGTAGTTGAGTCGGATGATGAAGAATTTGTTAATGGCAATGTTGATGTTAATAATGATGGTGTTGCCGATAAAAATGATGTCTTTTATATGCCAGCAGGTTTTCGAAGCTTTAATCGCGCCTTAGAATCTAAAAGAAATTCAATTAATACCAGTTTGCAATGGCAGCCTAATGATGAGCTCAATTTATTTTTTGATTACACCTATAACAAAAGTAAACAAGATGAGAGTGGCTCTAGTATCAATGCACAAATAAATACTGAACGCTCATATATATTAGCCGATGGTGACCAAGCCTTTAATAACATAGGCAATGGCAACTATACCTTGGCGAGTGGCATGATAGGGGCGGCTAACTTACGTTATGGCGGTACACCTTCTACTAAAACCATATGGCGTGACTCGCAAAAATTCACCTTAGGCGGTGATTATCAATTAACGGATAAGTTAAATTTTGCCTTTGTCGTTAATGCAGGCAATGGTAATAGCAGCACCTCACAAGCATCTCTAAACATGGCCTATGATTTTAATGGTAATAATAATATCACTGCTGATGATAATCTCGGCATCGTCGAATTTAATTATGCCAACTCTGTAGTACCCTTTATAAGCTATTATGATGCTCCTTTTGCTGCCGATGGCCGGTCATCTATTAATGAATTGGTTGCAATCGATATTACTTCCTTGTCTCATCCTGATTTGAATTTCAATCAATTGCAACGTAATGCCGATGATTCTGCCAATAAAGATAGTTCCACTCAGTTTGAATTTACTTATGAACTGGACGGCGATGTTTTTACCTCGCTTAAAATCGGCTTCAGAAATTCAACCAAAGAATTTAATCGGCAGTCTTGGCAAAATCAAAACCAAAATAAAGCGTTAGACTCTGATGGTTTAACGGAGAAGGTCAATATTCGTCAGGTTTCTGTAAACCCTGACTCAAATACATCGGAAAAAAATAAACAAATCGCCCTAGATTTTCAGCAATGCTTTACTGATGTCTCTATTGATCTAGACCATGGTGGTAATATGCCCGAGTCTTGGGCGACAACGCATTGTAATAGCGAGTTCTTCACTGAATATTTTGGCATGCATGATATCAGGGCATATAGTGAAACACGCGGTGCCGGCTATTATGAACGTCCAGAAAGTCAATACACTGTTGAAGAAGAAACGCTGGCACTGTATGTACAGACTGATTTCATCTCAGAGCTGGCAAGTTTAGACTTTTTTGGTAACCTTGGTGTTCGTTATATAGACACTAACACCAGCTCTAGCGGGCTAGTCGATGCTGAACCAGGCGTAACACCTATTGCTTATAACACGGTAAGTTTTACCGGTGATTATCAAGCGTTTTTACCCAGCGTGAATTTAAACTTAGCACTTAACGATGAAACAATCCTTCGTTTCGCCGTTTATAAGGCTATTTCTCGCCCGGGTTTAGCTAAATTATCACCAGGCATAAGGTTGCAATTAAATGGTGAACTAGGTGAAGGCATTGCAGGTACTGCTAAACTAGGTAATCCGAACCTTAAACCTATACAAGCGACTAATTTCGACTTGTCATACGAGTGGTATTACTCAGAAAGTAGTCTATTTTCTGCGGCAATTTTCTATAAATATTTAGATTCTACTATTGCAACGTCGCCAATACTCACGCCTATGGAAATAAGTGGTAAGTTTTGGTTAGCAACCCAGCCAGATAATTTACCAGGTACCAAAATCAATGGTTATGAACTGAGCTTACAACATGGTTTTGATCACCTTGATAACCTATTTTCACATACCGGTATCGGTGCAAACTATACCTATACCAGCGAAGACAGTGAGCTATTTGATCAAGAAGGCGATCAAATAACACGTAAAGGTTTATCTGAACATAGCTACAACTTATCGACTTATTATGATGACGGTACACTAAGTTTACGTTTGGCTTATACGTGGCGTGATGATTTTGTTCGTAGAGAAAATGTAAGGCTAGGCTTTGGCTCAGTCTATCTACTGCCTGAAATGGAAAAAGCGCGCGGCCAATTGGACTTTTCAGCCAACTATACTTTCAATAAACATGTAAAAGTTAATTTTTCGGCCATTAATATAACTGAATCTACGACAGAGCGTTATATGAAATACGAGCAACTAACCAACTATATTGCTAACTCAGGTGCTCGCTATAGCTTGGCGATTATCGCTCGCTATTAAATAATCTGATGAGCTCGGCTTGATAAATGTTTCGCTAGTTCCTATTTTTCCTTACTTCAGCGTTAAATTAACTTGTAATAAACTAGCTATTGAAGCGAAATTTGCTTTGGATTAAGAGAACTATCAAGCTAGATATTCAATGAAATTATTTTTGTTAATCCCCTTATAACCCTCATATTTCACGTGTTTTACTTACTAATATTGTTATTTCTATTATTTATATGGCGGAAAAAACACTTTAAATCGTCTTAACCCTTGAGATAAATATTTTGTCTATTGGTACCGTTATTTTTAGTACTAAGCGGTCAAATAATAAAATTGAGATTTAGGGGATAACTGAATGCATTATTATAAAAAAAGTAAAATAGCAGTAGCAGTATTAACCATGATTGGGTCGATGAATATTGCTCAAGTAAATGCGGCTGAAGATGTTAATAAGGAAAAAGCAGAAGAGCAAATAGAAGTAATAGAAGTCACGGGCATATTGAGTAGCTTAAAAGAATCCTTAGCGGTTAAAAGAAATTCCGACAATATTGTAGACAGTATTCAAGCTGAAGATTTAGGTCAATTTCCCGACCAAAATGTTGCCGAATCTTTACAACGAATATCAGGGGTGGCTATTTCACGCGAAAATGGCGAAGGCTCAAAATTAACCATCCGTGGATTTGGTCCAAAATATAACGTAGTACAGCTAAACGAAAGAACAATAGCAACGACTGATGCTAGTCGTTCTCTTGATTTTCAATTACTGCCATCAGAGCTCATTTCTGGTGCTGAAGTAAGTAAAACCCCTATGGGTAAAACGCCAGAAGGCAGTATTGGTGCCTATGTTAATATTAAAACCGCCAGCCCATTAGCAAAACCAGGTTTTCAAGCTGCAGGGTCAATTAAAGCTAAATATAACGATTTATCAGGTGATAGCAGTCCTAAATTTTCAGGGATCATCAGCAATACCTTTGCAGATGATCGGTTTGGCGTGCTACTTGGTTTTAGCCATCAAAAAAGTAGCAACCGCATAGACTTAGTTGAAACTAAGAATTGGCAAACAGTGTCAGCAAGCAAAATTTCTGGTGATATTCATAATGAACGAGGTGATGTCGTAACACCTGATCAGCTTTGGTATCCAAAACATTTTCAATTTACCTTAGCTGAAGAAGAACGTGAGCGCACTGGGGCAAACTTAACCTTTGAATTTGCTCAAACAGATGATATCACGCACAGAATTGATTATTTATACAGTGACTTTAGCCGTCAAGAAACCAAACAAGGTGTACAAGCGCTAATGAGTACTGCGGGTTGGCAAAATGTTATCGCATCAGATGCAGGTACCGCTATTGCTGGCGAAAAAACTGGAGGACCTATCAAAAAAGGTGTCTCAGCCCCGTTTGATGGTCAATTTGGTATACGAGGATCAGATACACAAACGAAAGCTATTGGTTATAATTTATCAGTTTACATTGATGATTTTACCTTCAAGTTTGACGTCTCGCATTCAACGGCCGATGCTAATCTTGGCCAAGACGATCTAGTACCTCACTATACCAATTCAGCAGATATAGGTAATGCTTCGGCCAGTAATCCTACTGTTTTTGATATGAGAGATAATAACATTGTCACTTATACCACACCTATTGATTTTAATGACCCGGCTAACGCTAAAGCACATTTCAATAACGTTTTTCATCAAGAGTTATCAGATGAAATTAGCGAAGTTCAATTCGATGCAAGTTATGAAATTGATACGGGGATATTAGTCTCAATTGATACCGGTATTAGTTATTTCGAACGTGAAAAAATTGAGGATGATTACCGTATAGTACAAGGTACCGCATGTCGAGATAAAAAAGATGGAGCGCCTAAAGCAGATTGGGGCCCTAGCACTTGTAACTCGCTTTTTGATTTACCTGATGACATATTTTCTGTCGGTACCATGAATGATTATTTATCTGAAGAAAGTGGCACTTTTCCTCGACAATTTTTGGTATTAAACGATTTAGATGCTTATCATGATGCAATAGCCGGGTATAGAGAAGAACCAACATGGCCAAATCAGGTACTTGACGCAGGACGTTCAAGTGCGACCGAAGAAAAGCGAAAATCAATCTTTGCACAAGTAAATCTAGCCGGGGACATTGGTGATTATACCTGGAATGGTAATGTTGGGCTACGTTATATTGAAACCGACATCATCTCTCGTGGTCATGGTGTAAACCGATTAACCATCGAAGCTGATGTCGAAGAGGGTACAGAATACATCAATTCAACTTTTAGTGAGCCTCATGAAATTACGCGTGAGAATTCATATGATAATTTATTACCCAGCGCTAACTTTAAGTTAGATATTAATGACAACATGGTGGCACGATTCTCTGGTGCTAAAGTTATCTCTTTACCCGCCATTACGGATATTAACGTAAAAAGAACATATGGCGGCCTTAAACCAGATACTTTTAATTCAAAGGGGGGGAATCCATTTTTAACACCCTATGAAGCCACCCAGTTTGATTTCACCTTGGAGTATTATCAAGACAACGGCAGCGCTTATGCGGTGAATTTATTTACTAAAAACATTGACACCTTTATCTCAAAAAGAATCACCACAGATCCTACTCCTGATATTTATGTTGATGGTGCCTTACAAGATTCTACGGTGACCTTGGCTGACGGTTCAACCTTATCAGAAACCTTGACGCAAAAAGAAAACCGTTCCGGCGGAACGATTAAAGGGGTTGAATTTGCTGCTTTACATTATTTTGACTATCTACCTGGTTTTCTAAGTGGTTTTGGCCTGCAAGCTAACTTGACTTTGTTAGATAGTACCAATGATACAAATATTGATGATGCTGCCTTAGAGGTACTCGATGGTATCACCGCACCAGGTATTGGTTTAGAAGGTTTTTCCGATACCTCCTATAACATCATTGCCTTTTATCAAAAAGATAAATTTCAAGGGCGCATTGCGTACAATTGGCGTGATGATTTCTTGTTAAAAAGAAATGGGATACGACGTAACAATGGTGAAGAAGGGATCCCGTCGCATGTTAAAGCTTACGGACAGTTAGATGCGAGTTTTTCGTATCAAATATCTGAGCACTGGAAGGTATCGTTAGCAGCCGTTAATTTAACCAATGAAAATTTACATGAATACCTTGATATAAAAGAACGTTTAGGCCGTATTCAATATACAGGAACACGATATACCCTAGGCATTCGCGCTAAATTTTAACCGCTAGTGTTAACTAAATAAACGGTATTAAGGCTATATGCATTAATACCGTTTTTTATTTAAAAGTGCACAGTGAAAATATATTGACGAGAACAATAAACTTTAGCATTTACTAGTAGCTTACTAAAGTGATTTTGTATAAAGTGGTAACGTTCCCATTTTTTTGTTGTGATAGTTGTTTAAAATATATCTTTCAACTGAGAAATCAACTTTGAATAAGATTGATCAAGGCTTAGTTATTTTGAATGGGCGGTAGAAAGAAAAATATTACATAGCTTTCATTAAGCATACGTTAAGTTAACGAACACAAATTTAGAGAAATATTAAGTGATTAAAATAATAATACTGACAGTGACGATGTTAATGTCGTTTACGAGTTCTGCACAAACGGCTAAGCCAAATATCGTTTTTATTGCTATCGATGATATGAACGATTGGGCTGGCTATATGGGTGGACACCCTCAAGCCATGACGCCGAATATGGATGAACTGGCTAAACAAGGTGTGGTGTTCACTAACGCCCAAACAGTCGCACCAGGTTGTTCACCAAGTCGAAATGCCTTGTTATACGGTGTTGAGCCTTATAATTCAGGGTTATATCCATTTTATGATCACGACATTCATAAACAGTTAAAACAAAAATACACTAGTTTACCGAAATTTTTAAAAAACAATGGCTATAAAACTTACGGTTCAGGCAAAATTCATCATGGACCAGAATACGGAGCTGTGGAATGGACAGACTATTTAAATGCTGACCGTTTTCCAAAAACCTTTGCTAAAGATAAAGGTTTTTCTTTCAATAAGAAGTCATCTTTTAGACCTGTCACTAATCCTTTAGAACAATTATTTGACCACCAAGTCGCTTCTTACGGCATTGATGTTATTAACCAAAAGCACGACAAACCCTATTTTGCTGCGATTGGCTTAGTAAAACCGCATCTACCTTTTGACTGTCCGGTACAGTTTTACGATGCGCTACCTGAGAAAATAGAAGCGCCAGCCCTACTTGCCAATGACTTAGACGATATTGGTAGAGAAGGTAATAGTATGCGTAGAGCAGGGGATGATAATAAGTTTAGAGCAGGTAATCACTGGGAAGATGTAAGACGCGCCTACCTTTCTTGCATATCTTGGGTAGATTATAACGTTGGTCGCATTATTGAAGCGGTTGAAAAAAGTCCAGAAGCAGATAACACCGTTGTTATTTTGTGGTCAGATCACGGCTTTCATTTAGGTGAAAAGAAAAGCTTTAAAAAATTCACTCTTTGGGAGGAAGCCTCTCGAGTTCCTTTTATCATTCATGATAGAAGAAACAAAAACAGTGATAAAAACCGAAAGGTAGAGCAAGCGGTTACGCTTATTAATGTTTATAAAACTATTGCTGACATGGCTGGATTAAAAACGCCAAATTATGTTGATGGCTTTAGTTTAGTAGCACAACTTAACGATCCATCAGCCCCCGTAAAAGCTCCTGCAATTACTAGTTGGGGACGAGGTAATTACTCGGTACGAACCCAAGACTGGCGTTTAATTAAGTACTTTGACGGTGAAATGGAGCTGTACCACCATAAGCAAGACGAAAATGAATGGCATAACTTAGCCAAGAATACAAAATACAAAGCCAAGCTTGAAGAGCTAGTAGCGATGTTGCCAAAAAAGGAAGCACCTACGGTTGAAGAATATATTTCTGATTGGAGCTTGTTTGGTGCTGATAAAGATCGCTTAAAAAAAACAAAAAACAAATCGTCTAAAAAGAATAAGAAATCCAAGAAAAAAGCTAAGAAAAAGAACAAATCAAATAATTAATAATAGCTAAACAAATAGCCGGTTTTCTATTCAAAAGTTTGCTTAGTTGGAGATTGAAAATGAAATATTTATTGATATGTATGACGTTACTGCTTACTAGCTGTGCAGTTAATAAAGAACAACCTTTGTCTGTACAAGCCAACGTGCAAACTGCCGAGTGGTCTAAAAACTGGTGGATGCCACGACATAAAGAAAAGTTAGCGATAAAAGAGCAGATGTCAACGGTTGATTTAGTTTTTCTTGGTGACTCTATCACTCATGCTTTTGACAACAAAGGGCTGGCTATTTGGCAACAGTATTATGCCCCCCGTAATGCCTTGAATATCGGCTTTAGTGGTGATCGTACGGAAAACGTTTTATGGCGTTTAGAGCATGGGGCGGTAGACGGTATTGCCCCTAAGTTATTGGTATTGATGATCGGTACTAATAATACAGGGCATCGACAAGACAAGCCAGAAGACACAGCCTTAGGTATTAAAACAATTATTGAAACGTTAGAACAAAAGCTTCCTGATACAAAAGTCCTGTTGTTGGGGATATTTCCAAGAGGTGCAACACAAGATAATCCTCTTAGAAAAATTAATGATGATACCAACAAAATAATCAAAGATTATCACGATGGTGAACGTGTTTACTATTTAGATATTAATGATATTTTTCTTGATGATAATGGGGGATTGAGTAAGGCCGTGATGAAGGATTTATTACATCCGAACAAAGACCAATACAAGCACTGGGCAGAAGCCATTGAACCGCAAATAATCGCGTTAATGCAATAATATAAAGCCTATTGAGCGAGCTTAAAGATAATAATGAAAATAACTCAATTAACTACTCTTTACCTGCTGATGGTATGTAAGGTTACTTTCGCTACTGATTATTATGTCCACCCAAATGGAGATGATAATTCGGTAGGAACTGACAAAAGCAGTGCATTTAAAACATTACAAAGTCTGTCTATTTTAAGTTTAGAGCCAGGTGATAATATTTATTTAGCTGCAGGTGAAACGTTCTATGGTTCATTAATGCTGGCAGGGGCAACGGGAAGTGAGGAAAGTCCAATAACTATTTCCTCCTATGGTGATGACGATAGTAAAGCGATTATTGATGCTAAAAGCAAATTGGCCGGCATTGAGTTAATCAACCCAAAGTACATCAATGTAAGTAATATCGAAATCACTGCTGACGGGGGGACAAAACAAAAATATCGCGGGAAAAGCGCTATGAGGTTAGGTGTTTTAGTCGACATTAATGACGCTATCGGAAATATCTATGGTTACCTTAATTTCGATAACATCTTCATTCACCATATCTTTAGTGAAAATCCGGGGGTAGACAGAGGTGATGATGTGGCAACCGCCAATGGAAATCAAGCGTACGGCTATGGTGTTAGGCTGTATAACAGTAACAACCACGACAATAGCGTATTAACGGATGTTTCTTTTACAAATTCAGAAATTCACCATATTGGCCATACGGCATTTAAAACTACATCAAATACCAACCGAAGCCCTGAAGAACGTCGCTGGGGTAATATCTACAATGTTGAGTTAGTTGAAAACTATTTTCATGATATTGGCGGACCGGGTATACAGTTTGGCGGCATAAATGGCGGCTATGTTGCTCACAACAGAGTCCATAGAACAGGAAGTCAAAATGATGAACGTATGTGGACAAGAGGCAGTGGCATGTGGCCTTGGGGGGCACGAGATTTACTTATCGAACACAATGAATTTACCGACGCAAGTGGACCTGCTGATTCGGCAGGCTTTCATATCGATTTCAACTGTACCAATGTTATTGTTCAGTACAATTTAAGTCGTAACAATGCCGGAGGATTTATTGAGATCCTCGGTAACAATGAAAATAATACCTACCGCTATAATGTCAGTATAAATGATGGATATCGACAAAAAGGAATCGATGGCGCTCAAGATGGCAAAGCTATATGGCTAAGTGGCTTTGTCGGCAAGGACAGACCTAAAGTTGCGCCAAAAAATAACTACATTTATAACAACACCATTTTTGTAAAATCAGAGCAAACTATTCATTTGGGTATTCATAATGAAACTCAAGGTGTTGTAATAGCAAACAATATTTTTGCGATTGAAGGACAAGCTGAAATCGCCACTGGTCCAGAATATATAGCAGACTCAAGTGGAGTTGAGCGTTACAAAGATTTACTCATCAGCAATAACCTTTTCATCCATGATCAAATTTGGCCTGATGAAATGTTCGCCACTGATTCAAATCCAATAGTTGAACGAGTTACTTTTGCTAATAAAGGCGGTGACTCCATCGCTGATTATGAAATAACAAGTGATCACACCATATTGGCTGGGGGTATAGATATCACACGCTTGCCAAATGACAGTTATGGCTTAACAGGCGGTTTTCAACTAGAAAAAGATATATTAGGAAACATTATAGATAGTCAT
>Ga0105359_10002591_pt1 | contig 14929 bp, 8 predicted proteins | sample GOMGulsemesocosm_6_FD_83659 | JGI IMG/M metagenome (GOLD analysis project Ga0105359, IMG submission 83659) | Methane-oxidizing microbial communities from mesocosms in the Gulf of Mexico - GOM8C Gulf of Mexico | ecosystem: Environmental > Aquatic > Marine > Cold seeps | place: Gulf of Mexico...
CAGATAAAATAACGGGAAGTACCAAACGTGTGTGGTCAATCACCAAATATTCAAGTTCAGGGTTACTACTATCATCAATGATTACATTAGGTTTGGTATTGAGGTTATTTAGTACTTTAATTTGTATTTTATCTGCGGTTTGATTTCCTAGTTTATCAACAGCGATGATCTCAATGCTTTGGTATTCAGAATCAGCTTCTACTTTTTTTGACCAAACACTGAGTTTCTTTTCACTTTCAACATAGTCAATGTCTATTATATTACTGTCAGTACTGATACTTAATGATAGTTGCTCACCTTGTGGGTCGGTTGCTTCAACATAAACGGCATAGGTATTAAATTCAGGCATGGCATATTGGTGGGTACCTACTGATATAACAGGACTACCTTCAATAACTTTTACATCAAGGGTTTCTACCATACTGGTTTTGCCATCAGATACCGTGACATTTAATTGAGTTTCGGTGTCACTTTCAATGCTATTAGCAATAAGTGTTATTTGATTAGTAAGACTGTCTATTTCAACAGCTAACGTTACATCATTAGAAGATGCTGACACTGTAAGCTCGTCGTTATCAACATCTGAAACGCTATAACTAATTTCAACCATTGAACCTTCTTGCAACTCAACGGATTGTTGAGTAAGTTGAATAATCGGAGCAGTATTAGTTGCTATAGGTGTAGTTAGCGAAGTTGTTGTCTCAGAAGAACCGCTTGAGTCGCCTCCACCACAACCCGTTAATGCTAATACACTGAATAAAAGTGCATATGGATTAATAAAAAAGATTCGCTTCATAATATTTCCTCTGTTTTGAATAGACGTTTATCTTCTCAAGAGGCTTGGACAAAACATGTCCCTTCGCAAAGTTTAAATCAAATAGGCATAAAAAAAGCTGCAAATGCAGCTCTTTAAGAGGGACGATGGGATGTTTACCAAGGTAAGCGTAAACCTAATTCGACCACTCTGCCTTTTACAGCGTCCCATTTAATATTTCCTATATCTACAGAGTCCGCTGAAAAACCACGATTATCACCCATCATGAAGAATTCGTTTTCACCAAGTGTTATCTCAGCCATATTTAAACTGGCAACAACCCCTTTATAATTAGTATAAAGATTGTCATACACATTGGTATCTGGGTATTTTATATCCAGCGCTTTCGCTTGTTTAAGCAAGGGGAAATACCCTTCAGGTCTCGTTGTTATCTGTACCGTATACGACTCACCGTTGGGCAAAGTCTCTTCATACATCGTTAGCGTTACAGCACGAGATAATACTTTATGAAAATTACCAATTTCTTCATTAAGTAAATTCTTACGCACCTCAACACCTGTTAACTGACGACGCTGCAAAGCTTTTCCGTTTAAATAAACCACCGAGTCCTTAATCATTATGCGATCACCTGTTTTACCAATGACACGCTTCACGCAATTAGGCTTATCCAAACCCGCTGTTGAACAGTCAAAACCAAGTCTGTCTCCGTAACGGATGTCCTCTTGTGATACCGTCATATTAAGACCCAAGATTTCAGTGCCATCATAGGTCGGCATCATTGAGCTGCCTGATACAAAGGCAACCTTATAAACAAATAGTCCAAAACAAACAATAGCTGGAAGGACAAAATATATGAACCAATATTCTTTCACATCATATTTAATCGCCACAAACTTACATTCAATTTTGTATAAACAATCATCGATTACACCGTTTTTTAATTTCATTAATAAACTTGTCATCACACATTCCTTAGTTTGTCTGTTTTGAATATGCAATTATCTTAGCAAGTACTATGGACAGATTTTGTCCCTACAATTTCTTTGTCTAAATAATATAAAAAGCTCAAAGTTTTCGTTCACATCGTCGTTTATTTCCTAACTCCTAGGTTTCAATTAAAACACTCAACTTGGAACTAGTGTGTAAAACATAAAGGGCGAAATAAGTTTCATCAGGAAAAGTATTACGATTACCTCATGTCATCAATTAATCATTTAACAAGCCTTCTGACAAGCTATCGAGCACTGATTTTCCGTGCCTATGTAGTTTGCGCCCCATGGTCTCATTAACCCAGTCAAACGCAGGCGCACTTCCCTGTAACCAAATGGTCAACTGAATGGTCAATGTTGAAGAACCATAAGTCATGTACCCCTCATAAAAGCCAGCTCTAGTATATTCATTCTCACTTGTCATCGGTAATGCCAACACGGCGAAAAGCACCACAAAACGTAAACCTTGTAACCACCGAGAGGTTAAGGGGATCCATTGCAACATCATAAATACTACGTTGACTACATTTAATAATATAAACAGTGTTGATAAAAGCAGAGCCAAAGGCACAACAATAAATGCACGAGTCTGTTGCTTGTAAAACTCACCTTCTGGTTTTGACAGTTTTTCCTCAACTTGTTTGCTTAGTACCTCAGCAACGCGCACACGGTAATCGCGCGCAAGTTTGCCGTGTTGACGGTACTTCCCTTCGCCAACATCAAAAAATGTCACCATCAATTGTCCCTCGCTGTCGTATAAAAAAGGATACTCTTTTTTTAGTACAGTTTTTACGACAGGCTGGTTTGACAATAACACCATCACTTTTCGCACATTTTCATCAGTATTGGTTAAATTCCACAGCGGCAACTTTACGGACAATTCTCGATAAAGTGTATTTACCTCGGCCTTATCATAATGGCTGGAAAAATACGCCAACTTCGAAAGCAATGTCTTCTCAAACGCAGTTTGATACTTATCCTTCGTATGTTGTTTCAGCTTCCTAGCAATTGCACGTTTTGAACGCCAGTTGAAATTATTTTTCACAGTGAAACCGTGACGTTTCACTCTTTCTGGCATTATTTCACGCCAGTAAACTGATTTTATAAATTGCGTAAAAGTCACCATGTCAGATGAAACACCATAAGTACGTTTGTTCATCGACACCATCATAGGATATACATAGCGATCAAACGTCGCTTCAAAGCGCAACGGGTCACAGACGGTAAAGCTCCCTTTTCCTGTCATACCACTTATTGGCGCTGCATAAAAAGGACTCGGTTCATAGCGCAGTGGACGACGTGACCAATCGGTTGCGGAACGTATCGTTAACTGTACCGTGTCATCCAATCCTCGCAAGCGGTAGTTTGCGCTGTTCCACTGATGATGATTTTGTACAAAATAATGCCCTTGCCCAGTCCAAGTGCTTGCATAGTGACGACGTAGCTCGGTTGGCGTTTCATAACGCGTACACCCTTCAACTTGAGCAATGGCTTTACGATATTGCCCTAGTAAACCTGACTCTATTCCTCCATCACCATCAATATAGCGCAAGACACTCTGAGAAACATAAGAAAACTCTTTTACGCGTTCCGCTACCTCATCACTACTTTCAATCAACGGTGCAAAATCGGTATTTACCAGTAAGCTCTCAACCTTACTCACAGGGTGTACAAAAGGCGCGTGGCTTTTGGTCAGCTCTTGCATCACTGTGCGAGGCGGAGGCGAACGCAACCAGTCGCCGTAATGCAAACCTGTCGATGTAAGGCGTGTATGACGCGCCGCAGGGTAAGTACGAATATAGTAGTTGCCATTTATATTGCTTTTAAGGTGGTACAGTGAGGGGACGTGAGCGGTATATACTTTTAACAAGTCTTGGCGATAAACACGAAACGCATTCACTGCCATTCCATGCAACTCATAATGCAATTCATCCACCTTTTGCTTGAAGCGTGGGTCGTTTAAAGGTTGTCCAGCACCACTAGGGTTTCTTTCTAATGAACCTAGGTAATTTATCGACAAGCTATACAGCGCATCTTGCACACGATTCTGCACATTAAGATATCGATACGTATGATAGTCTACATCTGCACGCACACTGTATTGCGCCGCCAACACCGTTTTTTTCTCCATAGCTGTACGTATGTTTGTATTGTCATAGGCAAGCCAAGGCAAAAATGATAATAATAATTTATCGACAACTGTGATAGTGCCATCAAGGTTATACCCCTTTTCACCCGCCTTCTCTTGATAATAAGTAAACGCCTTAAACGTCTGCGCACCAACCGCCGCTTGTCGCTCAGAGACACTCATGTTTTCAACATACCAATCAACACCTGCCGACTGGACATTAAAAAAACTGACGAATACAAAAATGAAGATACCCACATGATAACAAGCCTTTTGCCACCAATGCCCTGACAAACGATTACGCAATAATAAAAAGACCAACCATGACAAGCCAAAAGCGGCAATGTTGCGACCCACAATCTCCATGTCTACGGCATCAAAGCTGTAGCCATAATCACTGCTGAGACCAAGCAGACGCTCTCGGAAAAAGTATTCTATGTAAAGATACGCGATGGAAACCAATAAAAGGGAACCGCGCTGTATAAAAGTGATCAAAATAAATGTGCTCCTACTTCTGTTCTGTTGCTTGATTCTATACTTAGGTAACTCGACAACATTTGTCCTTTAAGGGAATGTTGCAAAGACTGTTCTGGAGAAGCCGCAGAAACGGCTTTTAAGCTAATGGAAAAAATGAAAACATTAAAATATACTTCTAACAAATCGCCATGTTTTACTTAACCAAACTAGCGGATATCTCAACCAGGTAGATGTACGTATGACAGACTTACCAAGTATGTTATTCCACTTTATTGGTCCCATTGTTGTTGAGTCTACGGAATTTGTACGGTTGTCACCTAATACATAAAATTCATCATCACTTAACGTTATACTTAAGTCGGGTAGGCCATGTTTAGCACGTAAAATCAATGAATTAAGTCCCTGGACCTCTAAGTCGGTACTGTAAGAGCTTAGTTGTTTTTTAGATTCGAGCTTCTTAGATATTTCTTCACCAAATCTAGTCAATTTACCATAAGTTACATTGTGTAAGAGTCCGTTTGGTAATCGTTCTTGATGTATAGATGACTCAGTTAGTCCGGCCATATAGTAGTCGGCGTATGATGTACTAAAACTAAAATCTCTAGGGTCTAATAATTGACGTTGAATGAGTTCGCCGTTAATAGATATACGATTGTTTTCTATCACTAGATGATCACCAGGTTTAGCTATCACTCTTTTTATGCAATTTTTAATGACCCCACAATCGATGCCAACAATATCACCATATTCAATGTCTTGTTTATCTATGAGTTTGTTTAAAATTCCAATTTCACCACCTTTGAACGTTGGTAACATAGAAGTGCCGTGTCCAAAGTATGGCTGGTAAGTAAAAAGACTAATTATGAATAAAAGAAAAATCTTAGTAACTGTTGATGACTCTATCAAATTACACTTGAGGCTATTCATTTGTTTAGCGGAGTAATCAAATAAACCAATAATACCGATATGCTTGAACTCATCAGCGATATTTGCCTTTAAATAACCAATCCGGCCGCCGTAGCGTCTTTTTATGTATTCTCTTTGTTTTGCTTTAAACTCTGCTGCAAAATCGTTGTTATAGCTCATGTTCATACTCCAAAATTGTTTGTGATTATTTATCTTGGAGTCACTATATAATGAGCTTTGGACTAAACGTGTCCAAACACATATAAAATTAAAATAATCACTTATATGCTTAACATCTAGGGTTTGAATATATGTGTTTATGCTAGGACTTGTGAATACACGATCGATAAACACTTGAAATATTAATATTTTCTTTTATATATAGAGGGCCAACAAAAATGAAATTAATAGTTCTCTATCGAGGAAGGTATTATGAACCTCTCTAATCTTACTTAAATGAACTCACAAAGCTATAAGCAAAACACTTTCATTTCGCGAATGTAAGCCGTTAACGTTAGGTAAAGTTATATGTTGTTAAGATAGGTGATTTCCATTGATGTGGCTGCTAAGTTGACAAAAACAGACTAAATTTGTCCTTAGCTTCTAAAGCTAAGGATTATTTTTATATTTAATGTTTATTTTTACGCTATCTATTGTTACGTTAATGATAAAATCATAACAAGGATGCCTATGTACTCAGAAAATGACCTACCTAATGGACTACAAGTTCAAAAAGATATTCTTAGGTGGATATCGCTGGACAAGCCATATTTTCGAGAGCCAGAAGCTGAAATTCTTTTCAACAAACGTTTTGCTAACAAACGTCTTGCTAATACGGAAATAGATTTAACTGAACTTATAGAAATACATCTAACTGATCTTATAGATATAGGTATAGATAGAGATAGAGATATAGATAAATACGTCAGAATTGAAAAGGAGTTTAAGCAAGCCGTAAATACGTTATTGACACATTTAAAAACTAGGGCAAATTTAGTTGAATTACTTAGCGAAAAATATGGTTGCGATCCAAAAGGTCACAAAGTTGTAAAAGCGGTTCCGCGAGCTATAAACAAATTATCAGAAAGTAATTTAATTGGTGTTACTAAAGTTAAAGCCCGCTCTGAAATTGAAGCCAGTCCTGGAATTAAAGCCAGCCCCGAAATTAAAACCACCTCTATGAGTTACTATGTTTTTAATAAGAAGGAGGTATTCACTACCCAAATAAATAATCCCCGTAGCCTTTATTACTCTTCAATAGATGAATTAATCGACCTAAAAGATAAGCTAGACAAATTAACCGATAGACAGGTAGCGCAACGTTTCATAGATATGCCAAGCTTATTTGGCTTAGTGCCTAATGATGAAGTAAAAGCAAAAGTTGCCATCATAAAATCCTGCCTAGAAAACAAATCTCAAATTGAAATTGACGGTAATATTGTTAACCCGGTAGGAGTTATTAATGATGGTGTATATTTTACATTCGTAGTTAAAAATTCTGACAACTTAACGGTAATCTACGACCTAGTTGATATTAGAGAAATAACAAAGCTTGACTTAAAACTATTCCACGCAAGATGTCACGAAGAAGCACTTGAAATATTAAAAAGATCGACCAAAGATAAACGTGTACGAGGCCTTCCTGAAAATGAACATATTAAACTTATACTGCGCAAAGAGGCCAATGATGCCTTTAGAGGTGCCAAATTAGAACATGCTAAAGGCTGGAAGTATAAAAAAATTGATCAGTGGACTGGCAAGGTTTCTTTTAACCACGATATCAGCATCAACTTACTCAACTTTTTAGCGCAGTTTGGCTCCGCAATTGAAATTGAGGAACCACAGGAATTAAAACAAGCATTAGATATTCATTTAAACACTGATAATCCTTATGAGCGACCAGATGCTCTCAAAAATTTGTTTAAACATAAGGTAAATGAATATAAGAAGCAAAATGTAAAAATTAGGGAAAATACTAAGGCAATTCAAGATGAAGAGATCATTTATCACCGCCAATTAAAGCTTATTGACATTGAATACAGACTTGAACATGAAAAATTGAAGCCAAAAGTTCGTAATACTATGAAGAAAAAGCGAAGTAAATTACGTATGAAATTATAGTCATCTCTATGACGAAAGTTACATCGCATTATTGGTATACGCTAGAAAACGTAAAAGGATGTGCTACTTCGAGGAAATAGCACGCAATACCTTGTTGGTGGCATTCAAATGATATATTCTCATCAATAAATTAGTGTAAAACGGCCCTTTTAGGAATACTAAAGTTATTAAAAATTGCTTCAATATCATCATGAAACAAAATCTTTTTATTGCGAAGCGCTTCGGCAACCGATATTAACTGTGATTTATGCATAGACAACTCGGAACGTATTGCCTTAAATTGTTCAGACAGACACTTGCTAACCTTTTTGATTAATTCGGAATGTTCTACAGTAAATTGGCTCGCATCCACTAAGCATTCCTCATCAGATAAACAGCCACTTTGATATGCTTCCTTTAGCATTTGTGTGGCACATTTTATATCTTGTTTAGAGCCAAATGATGATTCACCGAACATTACTTCTTCGGCGGCTTTACCTGCCAGTAAAATCTGTAAATCTAGAAATAACTTACTTGCGGTAACCGGTGTTTTTTCGCTTAAAGGCAAATGTGCCGATGTCCAACCACCTTGTTTAGTCGTAGAAATGATAGAACATGAGCAAATATCTATTTGGGGCGTTAACAGTTTAAACGCTAATAAATGGCCTGCTTCATGATAGGCTTTTACTTTATCGCTTTCTTCATTGCTAAATTCACGCGTTAACAAATCACCGTGACTATCATTAATTAAATTCATTTGTATTGACATGTAACTAGACTCAATGTCTTTGTAAGGCTGTTCAACTGTTGAAAATGCTTTTTCAATAGCCGGGATTGTTAACCCTCTACCACTTACGACTAAACTATTTAATTTTGGCTCTGGAAAATTAAGTTCATAGTCGTTTGCTAGGTTTACAATATGTTGTTTAATCTCATTTTCTGTTGGTTTAGAGCAAGAAATTAACTCGTCAATTCTCCCAGGACGTTTTATCGCAAGGTCAATGTTTTCAGGGGTATTGGTCGCTGCAATAATATAAATGGGCTTTGTTTCATTTTCGAAACCATTAATTGCTGTGAGTAATTTATTTACCAATATATTTTGTCGAGGATTATTTGTTGACCTTTTTTGAGCGATAGCATCAAACTCATCAAAAAATACGACACAAGGTGCGTTAGCTTTTAACTCCTTAAATAAAACATCTATATTGAGTTCGCTATCGCCAATTGTAATATCAGATGAATCTACCGAAATAAAAGGAATGTCAACTTCGTTAGCTAGCGCCTGAACAAGAAAGGTTTTTCCTGTACCCGGTTGACCATGTAACAAAGCACCTTTAGATTGCAAGCATTTAGCATGACCATTTGGTTCAGCTATCCTTTTTAAGGTTTTAATCAGTTTGTCTTTGGCGACTTGCATACCTACAACATCAGATAACTTTACGTCCGTTTTCTTTGCCAGTTTTACAAAAGGTAAGTTTATTATGTCAGGTGAGAGTGTAGGCTTAACTTTAGCTATGCATATTTCACAGAAAAGCTGTTCATCTTCGTTATAAGCATTGAATATGTACTCAGATTTTTGGGCACGTATTCCTCTTTCAACAAGCGAAATAAAAACAGGGTAGCCCTTAACGTAATCGCTTAGCGCCTTAACACTTAATTTTGCCGATGAAATAACGGTCGAATTTGGCTTTAATACACGCATATCTGATTCAAGCTCATCTATACTTTGTCCTGATATTTGACTTAGTTGGTCATCTATAATGACTAAGTCATATTTTCCAAGCGTCTCAATCAATGATTTGTGTTGAGCGAGCTGCTTTGTTGAGAGCCATGTCAATTGATATACGTCTTTTGTTACGCTATGACTATATTCATTACTAAGCTCTTTATCATCTGTAATTACGACAATAGAGTGTGACTTAAATGCAAACCCACGCTTCGTTAATTTTGAAAAAGGTTGAGATATTCTGAATTCATCATTCAAATAGGCATAAGCTTGAGTTAGTAATTTATCACCATGGGTAACAATGCTTCGAGGCGAAAAGTCACCACTGTAGGTATCTAGTAGAAGATCTGTAAGTTCGTAATCTTTCGAAAAGGAAAAGTCATTAAACTCCCAGTTATTTTTCAGGTTAAGCTCAGCGGTTAGGTTTAAAAACAACCTTGCTATATCCCATTCATTTAATGAAGCAAATGGAACAATATGGCCAGATGCAAGACGGTTAATAAATTCTATTGGTAAATTCTTATAGGAGCTAGGTTTAGCAAACCCAGGTAACCTTACCTGCGACTCTCTAAGCAGTGCGGACACATCAAAAGCATGATGGCTTTCATTCATTTTATCTACTGAGTCTGCCCCTAAATTGGTTGTAAAAATAAAGATACATTGAGAAAAGTCTACCCATTTCCCCGTTGTATAGTCTCTTATTTTCCGGCTATTGAGCAGCGTTAATAAAGATCTATGTATTGAGCCATGAGCTTTCTCGATCTCGTCAAAAATTAACGTTTGACGAGGGTATAAAGCAACGAGTGAAGTCAGTTCGCCTAAAAAGCTATCTGCATATTGCTGACCGCTGCCAAATAAACGCGTTGCGTCTTTTGCATCACCGTAATTTTCACTGTTAATTATGTAGAGCTTGTGTCCTGTTTGAAAGTGCTTTGCGTAAGCCGCCGCAAATGTTTCAGCTAAACTGGTTTTTCCGACACCTGATTTTCCCAAAAAAGTAAAAATAGGAGATTCATTGGTTGTATTATATAAACTTACACTATCAAGTAAGGATTTTTTCGCCTTATTTTGACCAACGACAACTTTATTTAACTCATCCTTCAAGGTTTCCTTGTTGTCGAAGTGGATATCCTCAACATACACAGTATTGTTGTTAACAAAGTCTGCTACTAAAGTTGTTAGCCCCTGTTGCTCCTGAATAAAATTCTCTATACCTTGTTTGGAAAAGCTATAACGAGTTTTTCCTGTACCCAATAGACTCACGAGTATTTTAGCTATATCTTCTGAAATATTAGGGACTAATGCTAACTTTTCAATTTTTTTAAACCAGTTGGTACTTTGGCTATTTCCTTCTTCAAAGGTACGCTCTTCAAACGAATCTTTTAATCTTGAACGCAATTGATATACGGTCTCGGCAAACTGTACTTCTGAAATCGAGCAGTCAAAATAATCAGCAAAAACACTAATTGCACCTGGCGAACCCATTAGAGCAGCTAAAAACGAAACATTGTTTATTTGAATATGCCCTGAGCTTTTAATTTGCTTAACATCTTCATTTGAGTTATTTAAAAATTCAACGGTACCAACAAACGCCATCTGTTTGATAAGATCTTTTACTTTCTCGTCACCTAAGTTATTAAGTTCTTCTATATAAGTTTTAATAGCTTCAGGTGTTAATGAGATTTCAGGTTGTTTACCTCGTAAAGGGGAAATCTGTTGTGGAATTTTTAAAAATATCGTATTTTCTTGATGCGAGTCTTCAATAAAGTAACTTGCAATTAGATTAGTATTTACGATTTCACTATATCTATTAAGCTTATTGAAATTAGGGATAGTGCTATCCGTTTCTTCACTTGGAATTTGGCTATACGCATCAAAAATAAACTCACGACATTTGATTTGAATAGCCAAAATCTTCTCTTCTATAGTTTTACATGCTGTTAACCATTGTTGGCTAGCTATGTGTTTTTTGGCTAGTTCAATTAACTTATCAATTTCCCTTGTTTTTAACCACTTACGATCGTTAAATTTAACGGCAATACCAAATAGGCTAGATTCATCAAAGCTGAAGTCAGCATAGATAGAATTTGACTTCATAAAGCCAATTTCTGAATAACATACTTGCTGTAGGGCCATCAAAACAAGAGGCAAACCATGATCCGCTTCATCTAAAGAACTTAACAAGATCTCTTTTTCATCAATAGTTATTGTTTCGTCGGTTGAGTCAATATCGAATAAAGTACAAAATAAATTTTTAGTAGCCATGAAATATCACCTTAGTTATTAATTAAGTGATAGTGTCTACTCTATATTGGACAGAAAGTGTCCCTTGAAGAAAAAGCCTTAAATTATCTTTCAACTCGCTATAAACACATTCAATTTGTGTACAGCGTAGGTTAATCTACCTGATAAAATTCAATAGGTGTATACAGATGACTATCTACTTCTCAAAATATTATCAACAAGAGATAACCAGTGAACAATTGCTATCATTAGTCCCAAAATACGAAGCCTACTGCAAAAGAGAAGGATTGCTTGCTGTTTATACTGAAAACGATGTTCGAGCCGCGATTGATAGTAACGTTGCTCAGGACCTAATTAATCAATTTATTACTTTTGAGAAGAATGAGCTTTAGCTCATCACTAGTACTACTGCTATTATCTCAAGAAGTTAAGCGGTAGTGGGCTCCTAGACTTCTCATTTGGTCAGTTAAGACTAACTAGCTAAAAGTTATAAATAAGTTCGTCGCTTGTCAGATCAGTCTCGTTTAATTCGCGACATTCTCGCGGCACATCACGAATAAAATTCTCAGCATTAAATCAATATAATTAATTTAATTTTTGACTCATTGAACAGTAATTTTACTCAGCATTGGTTTTAAAACCCTATAATTAATTTCTCTTAACATACGGAGTTCACCTGGTAATTCTTTTCTACTGGGTTGCTTAGATACTTCTAAATATAAAGCATCAAATTCTACTTGTATCTTCTTACACATATCCAGTGTTATTTTTTTCATGATCTTATCAGGAAGTCCGATTCCATTAGAAAACAATGATAAGTCATCAAAGGTTACATCTTCAAAAGTGGTCTTAGTACCAATAGGGATTGATAGTGGCTCTACTAATATATTTGAATGTCTTTTTTCATATATTATTGTACTTAGCATGTCATAGAATGGGGCTAATTGAGCCCCGTTAGCAGTTTGATGAAAGCTCACATTTTTAAGATGTGCATCACCGTTTCCAATCAATAAATTGAAAAGCACCCATTGATAAATTTTTGTGATGACTGTTGCTCTTGGTTTAACCTTTTTTATAAACTTATTATAAATTTCAATGTTAGAGGACGAATATTTTGAGTTCTTGCTCAAACCCAATAATTGACACGCATCAATGATATGTAACCTAAGATGATCAGGATATTTTCCTTGGCGGTCAAACCTTTCAATTACATATACAGGTGTAGGGGTGTATTTAATTTGTACGTTAGGTACGTTAAGACCGACTTTATGAGCCAATGTCATGATGAACCATTCATTCATTGTTGTTTGCCAGTAATCATCGGGGTCTGAATGATCCGGTTTTAAAATATGAGTAGAGGGCATGGCTGTATTTGGCTCATAAAACCGGCCCTTTTGAACGATCACCAACATTTTATGCTGTGCTCCAGCAAGTGACATCCGTTTATGTTCTTTGTTGTTTAATGGTGATTTAGGTAAGTTAGCAATGCGTTCCGATATTTGTTCATCGGTTAAATTTTCCACTTTCCTGTCCGGTATTTCCACGCCTTCAGGTAGTAAGGTTAAAGCACCTGCTGATTCCTTTCCCGACTTTTGTAATAACAAAAAGGTATCCGTTTCATCTTTAATCTTTAGATCTTTGGCTAGGAGTTTTCTCGCATTTTCTTCGGGTAATAGATTATCAAAAAAATGTTGAATAGGCCTTGTTGTACTTCCGTCGACCTGTTCACCATTTTTTAATGGTATATCTGGACAAAGCGCAAATGCTTGTTTATTTGAAACCCAACTTTCATCATATTCAAAAGACCAAATATTACCTATATCCTTTAAGGTACCAATTGGACTATCGTTTACAAAAACGTTTAGTTTGCGATCGCTGCTTTGTTCGGTCATACATCAAATCCTAATTCATTAAGACCTTTTAATAATTTTTGTTTCTGTTCTCGATCTACAGGTACAGAAATATTGACTGATAATTCAACGCCTAAATTTTCAAGTAAGTCAAATACACGCCCAATCTCTACTGATGATTTTCCATTTTCAAATTGGCTCACAAAATTTTTAGCACTACCGGAAAATAATCCTGCTGTAGTCTGATCTAACCCTTGGCTTTTTCTTAGAACGCGGCCTAATTGACCTAACTGTTGCACAGATTTAATCTTTAATTCCATAATCACCACTTTTCACTCGTATGAGGGAATAATATCTACACAGTAGCATAAAACAATATTTTTCACTCGTTCGAAGTCATATAATGTAAAAAATGCATTCTTTATCGATATTTCACTCGTTCGCGGTAAATTGACGCAAATCGCATTTTACATTAATATTTCACTCGTTCGAATGAATAACAGTTTAAATATTTGAAAATTGGTTCTTCTCAACAGATCACATGAAAAAGTAAAAGCATCAGATAATCTTTTATTGGAGGGGTCTATAGTATTCAATATTGATGTGCCGCGGCAAAACCGCGAATCTTGCCAGTATTAATATGCGGTATTCTTTTTAGCATTTAGTATCAATAAGCCAAAGCGGTCACAATCTTAATCCGCTTTAGCTTAGTATTAATTATTTTAATCAGATACAGTGAATGCGGCTAATGGAAGAATTAATCGAGCTAATTTTTCGTGTGCCTCTTTACGTTCTTGTTTATATTCATATCTGTTATAAATTCTCACAATATTACTAGAATTATGGTTTAAGCATTTTTCAGCCACTTCTTCACGAACCCCCAGAGATGCCATTATCGTCCGGCAAGTGCGCCGCAAATCATGAACTACAAATTCAGTCACACCTGCTTGACCAAGGACATTTTCACTAGGCTTTCTTTTGTTTATGACCTTGCCAAAAAGATCTGCGAGCGTGTGATTGACAGTGTCATCTGAAATATATCCACGAGAACTTTTTTTTCGAGCAGGGAATACGTAATCAGAATCTTTGCTGAGCTCTTTTAATCGGTGAAACAATGGCAATATGTCATCAGGAAGCGGGACGGCTAAAGACTTCTTTGTTTTTGTATTATCTTCATAAAGGTGAAAATAATGGCGCTTCAAATCTACATCAACCCATTTGGCAGAAAATAACTCCATTTTACGCAGGCCTAAAATAATCAACAGAGTACAGCCTATATAAGTTGGCTCTGGTACCTTCTTTGGATGTTCACGAAATATATCGAACATAATTTCCAGCTCTTCCTCTGTCAACGCTATGTTTCGGGGGGACGGGTTACCACCGGCGTCTTCTCCTGTAGTGTAATTCGCAGCAGGGTTCATTTCTAAGAGACAATTTTTTACGCCTAAATGAAAAATGTTTTTACATAAATAAAGTGATTTATTGGCTATCGAAGGTCGATCAGAGCTCAATACATTCTGTACTAGTTCATATATGTCAAAGGGATGTACTTTCGTAAGTAACATATCGCCTATATAGGGTTTTATTTCCTTTTTATAGAGTCGCTCAAGTATGTGTACCGTTTTTATCTTTTTGGCTTTGTTTGTGAGGTATAAATCAGCGAGGTCATCAACTGATTGAATGTCAGTATATTTTCGACGAACGATGTCTAGTTTAGGGTTATCACCATTGAGA
>Ga0105359_10002606_pt1 | contig 14875 bp, 13 predicted proteins | sample GOMGulsemesocosm_6_FD_83659 | JGI IMG/M metagenome (GOLD analysis project Ga0105359, IMG submission 83659) | Methane-oxidizing microbial communities from mesocosms in the Gulf of Mexico - GOM8C Gulf of Mexico | ecosystem: Environmental > Aquatic > Marine > Cold seeps | place: Gulf of Mexico...
ACACTAAACGCCAGTAATTCGGTAATATCCATAAAAACCTTCGACTTAATAATTAATTAATAATATGCCTAACATAACAGAACGATTAGATTCAGCAATTAAGAGCCTGCGTTTTTACGAAAATAAATCACAGCGCCCCAACAATTCAGTTCAATTAATCGCCGTAAGTAAAACAAAACCTATTTGTGACATTGAGCAGGCGATAACGACAGGGCAAAGTCACTTTGGTGAAAACTATGTTCAAGAAGGTGTGGATAAGGTTGAATATTTTAAAGATTCTTCACTGACTTGGCATTTCATTGGCCCAATACAATCAAATAAAACAAAATTAGTGGCTGAAAATTTTGATTGGGTCCATACCATTGATCGCTTAAAAATAGCCAAACGCCTGAACCAACAACGCGGAATTTACCAGGCACCTATTCAAGTGCTCATTCAAGTAAATATAAGTGGTGAAGAGAATAAATCAGGCCTTGCTTTATCAGAGGTATTCGAACTGGCTACTCAGATCCAATCATTAAAACAATTAACGTTACGAGGTTTAATGACCATTGGTGTAAAAACATCCGACCAAGAGATAATATCCAGCCAATTTAGCCAAATGAACCAGCTTTTTGAGCAACTAAAATCAGAATTTGATACAGTAGATACCTTATCGATGGGCATGAGCAGCGATCTAGAACAAGCCATTGAAAACGGCAGTACCATGGTACGAATTGGCAGTGCCATATTCGGATCACGTAATACGTAACACCACATTTTTAGGAAACATTATGCAACAGAAAAAAATTGCCTTCATTGGTGCAGGCAATATGAGTAAGAGTATTATCAGTGGATTGATGGCAAAACATTATCCAAGTGAATTGATAATGGCGGCGAACCCTAGCCAAGATAAACTTGATGCACTCAAGTCTAGTCACTCTATATTGACCACCAATGACAACAATGAAGCCATTAATTGGGCCGATATTATTGTATTAGCCGTAAAACCACAATTTATGGAAACAATGTGCCAATCATTGTCTGTTGATAACATTGATACTAAATTATTTGTCACCATTGCCGCAGGCATTCAAAGCGCTCGCTATGATGATTACTTTAATTCACCGATTAGACTTGTCCGTGTGATGCCAAATACGCCATCATTATTAGGGCTTGGTATGAGTGGATTGTTCGCTGCAAACGGAGTGAACGATGATGATAAATCAATCGTTTCTCAAATTATGCAATCGGTCGGTGAAGTATTGTGGGTTGAAGATGAACAACATATTGACTTAGTCATTGCCTGTAGTGGCAGCTCACCTGCTTATTTTTTCTTAATGATGGAATATATGCAACAAAGTGCGGTAAAAATGGGACTAACAGCTCAAGAAGCTCGTTTATTGATTCAACAATCGGCACTAGGTGCTGCACAAATGGTTAGGCACAACGACCATTTAGAGTTGTCTGAATTACGAAAACAGGTAACATCAAAAGGTGGAACCACTCATGCGGCTATCGAAACATTTAAGGATCAAGGCCTTGAAGATTGTGTTGATAAAGCCATGAGTAATGCCGTTGCACGCGCTAGCGAAATGGCGAAACAATTTTAGATAATATTATAATTTAAGGGATAACCGAGTTAATGACTGCATTTGATTTTTTACTAAAAATTCTGTTCGATACTTATTTAATGATTGTAATCTTGCGTGTTTGGCTGCAAATTGCCCGCGCCGATTTTTACAATCCATTTAGCCAGTTTGTTGTTAAAGCGACGGATCCTTTAGTGCGACCTTTACGACGCATTATTCCGGGACTATTTGGCATTGATATGGCAGGTGTTGTATTAGCCCTCATCGTCGCTTACGCTAAATTTAGTATCATGATGGTCATTGGCAGCGGCGAAGTTAACATTATTTCCTTATTAATTATCGGCACTTTATTTACGATTAAAAAAGTCGGTGTATTGCTTTTCTGGGTACTATTAATTCGTGCGATTATGAGCTGGGTAAGTCGAGGTGGACACCCTATTGAACAAGTGATGGCGCAATTGTCTGAGCCATTATTATCACCGATTCGTCGCCGACTGCCTGATATGGGCGGATTAGACTTATCACTGATGGTGTTGTCATTTAGTTTATTATTTCTCAACATGTTAGCCAATGATATTTTAACTCCTCTCATTGGCCCTATCTGGGCAAGCCTTTAGTTTTAATTAACCAATGAGTGTGAATTTTTCACACTCATTTTCTATGGATTTATCATGACCATTAAACACAGGTTCATCGCATTACTCACCTTATTGATTTCATCATTAAGCTTTGCTCACGCTAAAGAAGCACTAACCCCATCTACAGGTGGGCAATTTGAGCAAACAGGACGCTATCAAGTTCATTACATGGCATTGCCTTCGACAGTACTTGAAGCAAAAATTGCACGTAGTTACGGTATCAAACGTTCTAGTTATAATGCGTTTATTAATATTTCCATATTAGATACTTTAATCGATGGTAATCCAGCAGTAACGGGGAAGTTAACGGGTCAAGCAACCAATTTAACAGGAAAGATTTCCAAGTTAACCTTTAAAGAAATTAAAGAAGGTAATGCAATTTATTACATTGCTCAACTGCCATTTCGTCATAAAGAACAATTTACTATTCAAGTGCGATCCGTTAACCGAGATGGCCTTAATAGCCTCTTAAAATTCACTCAGCAATTTTACGTTGACTAGTCCCCTAATTAATAAGCACAAGGTTTTATCATGTCCCAAATCGTTTTAGCCACAGGCAATCAAGGTAAAGTTAAAGAACTTGCTGCTATGCTTGCACCTCTAAATTTAAACGTGGTTGCACAAAGTGAGTTCGATGTACCCGATGTTCCAGAAACAGGTACCACCTTCGTTGAGAATGCGATTATTAAAGCGCGTCACGCGGCAAAATTAACGGGCAAACCCGCCATTGCTGATGATTCAGGTTTAGAAGTACAAGCCCTAGGGGGCGCACCAGGAATCTACTCAGCCCGTTTTAGTGGTGAAAATGCTACAGACCAATCAAATATTGATAAACTTTTGAGCTCACTTGCTAATGTTGACAGCGAACAACGTAAAGCACGATTTGTCTGTGTATTAGTTTATATGCGTCATGAGAACGATCCCACTCCCATTATTTGCCAAGGCTTTTGGGAAGGTGAAATTACTCAACAGCAAGAAGGGCGTGAAGGCTTTGGATACGATCCTGTATTTTTCGTGCCTAGCGAAAAGTGTACTAGTGCACAGTTAGATAAGTCAGTTAAAAATCAATTGAGTCATCGCGCGCAAGCACTTAAAGCATTAATTCCATTACTTGCTGGCGGTGCTTAATCATCTTATGAGCAACTCTTTACGATTACCCCCTTTAAGTTTATACATTCACATTCCATGGTGCGTGCAAAAATGTCCTTATTGCGACTTTAATTCACACGCACTTAAGGGGAATATACCCCACGAAGCTTACGTTGACGCGCTATTAACAGACTTACGCAACGATTTACATCATGTGCAAGGCCGAAAGTTACATTCCATTTTCATCGGTGGCGGCACGCCTAGCTTATTAGAGCCTTCTCAAATGAAGCGCCTTATCGATGAGGTCAAAAAACTCATCGTTTGCGAATCAGAAATGGAAGTGACTATGGAAGCCAACCCTGGCACCATTGAAGCGGGTCGCTTTGCGCTATTTCAACAAGCAGGGATTAATCGTATTTCAATTGGTGTGCAATCTTTTCAGCCGGACAAACTGCAAATTTTAGGGCGAATTCATGATTGTGACGAGGCTGTCAATGCCGCTAAACAAGCATCTGAACTTGGATTACGATCATTTAACATCGACTTGATGCACTCACTGCCTAAGCAGAATGTAACTGATGCTTTAGGGGATTTACGACAAGCGATTGAGTTATCTCCGCCTCATTTGTCGTGGTATCAATTAACGATTGAACCTAATACTCAATTTCATTCAAAACCTCCAACCATCCCTGATGACGAAATCCTTGCGGACATTTATGACGCTGGTCGACAAGCTCTATTTGACGCGGGTTATGAACAATATGAAATTTCGGCTTTCTCAAAACCAGGGCTGCAATGTAACCACAACCTTAATTATTGGCGTTTTGGTGATTACTTAGGGATTGGCTGCGGCGCTCATGGGAAAATTACAGACCTATCAAAGCAGCAGGTTATTCGCTCAACCAAAATAAAGCATCCTAAAGGCTACCTAGATTGTAATGATCAATATTGCAGTGATAGCTGGCCAGTAAAAGCTGATTGTATTGCGTTAGAGTTTTTTATGAATCGCTTCCGATTAGTAGAACCTTGCCCACGTGAGGACTTTGCGCAATTAACTGGTCTTTGTGAAGATGATATATCAACGCCTATTAATCAAGCGATTAAAAAAGGGTTAATCGCGCAAACCGACGAACACTGGCATGTAACACCGTTGGGGCAGCGATTTTTAAACACCCTGCTCGATCTATTTATGTAACTAAATGTGTAGTCTATTTAATCTACACTGCTTCTCTAGTAGACTGCGCCAATACAATTTCACTAAATAGCACGTCATAAAATAACGAGTAAATTAATGAATAAAAAAATATTATCAGTCGGCGTTAGTACATTATTACTCGGCGGCTGTAGCCTTAATCTTACGCCAGATGACGCCGACAAAAAACAATTAGTTCAGCGGTTAAATCCAAGTTCTCAGCAAATTTCACCTACCGCTGCCCCCTCTATTGTGAGTAGCCAACAAGCGTTAATCGTTACCCAGTCAGCGTTGGCCAATCAATTGTTTGATGAAATCTACCAAGAAAACTTAATGGCAAGTCCTATTAGGCAGACTTATATGGGTATTAAACAAGATTATGGGAAATGGGATGATATCAGTGATGTTCAGGCGCAAAAAGATCACGTTAAAGATATCAATGATTTAAATCGTCTTAAGCAAATTAACCCTAAGCTGCTTGATGAACAAACATCTCTAAGTTATCAATTGTTTGAAAATAAATTAAAAGATAGCGTCAATGATCACCAGTGGCGCTTCCACTCATATCCTGTCAATCAAATGCGCGGATTGCATAGCCAATCTGTCAGCATGTTAATCAATGCCCATAAAATTGACGATATAAGTGACGCTTATGCATATATATCACGCTTACATGGCTTAAAAAAACTCATGAAACAGCTGACCGCTAATCTTCGAGATCGTGAAGAGCGCGGTATTATGGCACCACATTTCGTCTTTGATTATGTTATTAACGACTCGGTTAATGTGATTCAAGGAAGCCCTTTTAATGATAAAGGTGTAAGCCCTTTATATACTGATTTTTCATCTAAAATAAGCCAGTTAAAAATAACAAGTAAAGAGAAAGAAGCCCTACTTCATCAAGCTAAAGAAGCGCTTTTAACCGATGTTAAGTCTGGATTTAGTACCTTGATAAGCTACCTTCGGGAGCAACAATCTCGCGCTACTTACGATGATGGAGCTTGGAAGTTACCAAATGGACACTTATTTTATAACCGCGCATTAGAGAAAACGACAACGACGGATCTATCTTCTAAAGAGATTCATGAACTGGGTTTAAACGAAGTCGCTAGAATTCACGAACAAATGCGTGAAATCATGCAAAAAGTGAACTTCAAAGGTGACTTAAACCAATTCTTTGAGTTTATGCGTAGCGATAAGCAATTTTACTACAATAATTCGGATCAAGGCCGCGAAGCTTACTTAGAGACAGCAACACAGTATATTGATGAGATGCGTACTCGTTTAGATGAATTATTTGTTGTGAAACCTAAAGCCAACTTAATTGTGAAAAAAGTAGAAGCTTTTCGTGAAAAATCAGCAGGCAAAGCTTTTTACAATAGACCATCTCCTGATGGTTCAAGGCCTGGACGTTATTACGCTAATTTATTTGATATGAACAACATGCCAAAATATCAAATGGAGGCTCTAGCATTTCATGAAGGGATCCCTGGCCATCATATGCAAATATCATTAGGCATGGAACTGGAAGGCATTCCTAAATTTAGAAAGTATGGCCATTATACGGCGTACTCTGAAGGCTGGGGTTTATATAGTGAATTTTTGCCAAAAGAGATTGGTTTTTATCAAGACCCTTACTCTGATTTCGGCCGTTTAGCCATGGAGTTATGGCGTGCTTGTCGACTTGTCGTTGATACTGGCATACACCAAATGCGCTGGACACGTGAACACGCCATCGATTACTTAGTTCTAAATACGCCAAATCCTAAGGGTGATGCTATAAAGGCTATTGAGCGTTATATTGTTATGCCTTCACAAGCCACCGCTTATAAGATCGGTATGATTAAAATTTTAGCTTTACGTAAACAAGCTAAACAAGCACTTGGTGACAAGTTCGACCTTCGTCAATTTCATCACGCTTTACTAAAAAATGGCCCAGTGCCTTTAGGTGTATTAGAACAACAAGTTGAACACTATATTTCACGTGTACTGTAAATTCTAAATAAATATCAAAGGAGCCGCTTACCGCGGCTTCTTTTTACTTTCAACATTAACTGTCATCTGCATAACTACGCCCACTTGAGGAACATTACCTTCCATCGTTTTCTGTAAGGTTTGTACCAGTGCATAACGACTTGTCGCTTTATAATAAACTCGCCAATACTTAGTTCGCTGACAGGGATTATCCGGACTATCGATACACTTCTTATCAACTAGTTTAAGAATGGTCTTTACATCATCGACCTTATACCAAGCGGTTGATGTTGTAGCATGGCTGACAATTGTAAAGAGAGCGCTAACAAAGCTCAATATCACTAATTTAGTCATCATTTATTCCCTCATGGCAATGGGTGCACTATTTATTAGTGCATTATTAATTTTGCTATAAACCCCTTTTAAAAACAATGATAGCTCAGCCTGACATGCAATATATATTATGTAACAAAAATGCAAAGAAATGGGGTTACGACATACTAAGTGGGCACCACAAGCTTTATATAATAATTAAGGGCTTAAACGCCATAAAAACCTACTGACTTAGTTATTGACATTCCGCAGGCAATGGTTAAAATCTCGCCTCATTTCTTAATTTAAATTCGATTTTTATTAAGAGCTAATTACATTTGGTGTCCATTCTTATGCGTAGTTTTTTAGCATTATTTGTTACTTCCTTGTTAATACTTGGTTGCAACACAATAGCGTTAGCTAAAGATAGTTTTGAATCAGCATTAACCCTACAGCTTGATTCTCAGCACCAATTTTCCCATGCTGGTTTCTACGTCGCCCTTGAAAAGGGTTTTTATCAAGAGCAAGGGCTATCTGTTAAGATTTTTGAGGGAAAAACCTCTACAGATCCGATAACGCAATTGATTTATGGTCACGCTAATTATGTCATTGCCGGATCATCGGTTATTAACCACCTTGCTCACAACAGTAATTTACGTGTATTAGCGACCATAGAACAATTTTCACCTTGGGTTTTGCTAACCCGGCCTAATACGACAATAAAATCCCTTAAAAACACCTTAGTTGCTATTCCCCATCAAGCGAGTGAGATTAAGGAAATATTTGCTAATTCGGGAGTGAGTAGCTTAGATTACCGGACAATTGAAAGCAGCGATATTGCACATTTTGTCACAGGAAAGGTTTCAGCCATAGCTGTTAAGCTTACTGATTTACCTCATATTTCATCAAAAATAACAGTACCTTATGAGCTCATTAATTCCCGTTCTGCTGAGTTGAATTTTTATGGGGCGAGCATTATATCGACCCAACAACATTTAAAAAGCAATGATGAGCAGGCCAGAAGATTTAAGCAAGCAAGCCTTAAAGGATGGCAATATGCTATCGATAATCCTCAATATGCTGCCCAACTGATTATAGATAAATACAACGCTAAACTTTCATATAACGCTTTGTTAATTGAGGCGCGGCAAGTTATTTATTTAATGCAGCCTCAATTATTAGAAATTGGCGAATCGACAACGATGCGTTGGCAACATATCGCTTTTGATTTAAGCACAGTAGATATAGGAGAAGTCATTCCTTCATTAGTCTATCAACCTCAAAATAATAAACTTGAACTCTCTCACAATTTTATGTTGCTCGGGGTTACCTTACTTATTATTTTAACGCTAATTCCTATCGTTTTATTATGGCGAAGTAAACATTTAGCGATCCAAGAAATGCGATTGACAAATAGTATTCTAAAAACTCAGCAACAGGCCTCAATTGACGGGATCTTAACATTTGATGCTAACGGAAAACTCGTTTCAGTTAACAAACAATTAAAGCAGTTATGGAAGCTGAGTGACAAGCAATTCAAACAAACTAATACATGGCAAGTTATCTTTGCGATGGTGCGACAAGTATCCAACAAAAAAGAGTTTATCGAATCGGTACGCCTACACAATGACGATAATAATATGCAGAGCTTTTCGGAAGTATCATTAGTAGATGGACGAACATTCGAACGTTTTTCAGCGCCGTTATTTGATGAGCAGAAAACATTTGTTGGACGATTCTGGAGTTTTAGAGATATCACTCAGCGCAAGATGGCCGATGATAATATTTGGCTACAAGCTAATTTTGATTCGTTAACAGACTTACCTAATAGATTAATGTTTAAAGAACGACTCACCTTTGAAATAAAAAAGAGTGCGCGTAACGGTAAAAAAATTGCCTTGCTTTTCTTGGATCTGGATCGCTTTAAAGAAGTGAATGATTCGATGGGACACGATGTCGGAGATCAGTTACTGGTTGAAGTTGGTGCTAGGCTTAAACGATGTGTTCGTGATGTAGATATGGTTGCGCGGCTCGGTGGTGATGAATTTACCATCATACTAAGTGATTTAGATAATTTATCCGCTATAGATCGTATAGCAAATACCATTTTATCTTCTCTCGCGACGCCATTTATATTAAGTGGTCAGCCGCATTACATTAGCACCAGCATCGGCATAACCTTCAGTCCTGATGATGGTGTGGATGATATGGAGCTATTGAAGAATGCGGATCAGGCGATGTATCACGCTAAGGCACTAGGGCGTAATAATTTTCAATATTTCACCCCTGAACTTGAGACGAAAGCCAGTAAACGAGTCTCATTGTCTAACGATCTTCGGTTAGCAATAGAACAAAAGCAGCTATTTCTTGAGTTTCAACCAATACTCTGTTTAAAAAATAATAAGATAATTAAAGCTGAAGCCTTACTGCGATGGCAACACCCTGAACTTGGTTTAATTCCACCCAATGACTTTATTGAACTTGCCGAAGAAACAGGACAAATCAATACTATTGGTGAATGGGTTTTCGAGCAAGCAGCTAAGCAAGTAAAGGTATTTCAACGAACCGAGCCTAACTTCACTATTTCGGTCAATACCTCTCCTGTTCAATACCAAAGCGGCACCATAGATCCTATAGCCTGGAGCAAACAGTTACTCCAAAATGGTCTCAAAGAAAAATCTATTATCGTCGAGCTAACAGAAACATTATTAATGGACTCGAACTCTGGCTCTATTGCGACACTTAAGGCGTTTAAAGATCATAACATCCCTATTGCACTCGATGATTTTGGTACTGGGTATTCATCGATGTCTTATCTTCATAAGTTTGATTTAGATTTTTTGAAAATTGATCGTAGTTTTGTTTCTAATTTAGCGCCAAATTCTAAAGAGTTAGCTTTATGCCAAGCTATCATCACCATGGCTAAAAGTTTAGGCATGACCATTATTGCTGAAGGTATAGAGACTCAACAGCAACAAGATTTACTCACAAAGATGGGCTGTGATTTTGGCCAAGGTTTCTTCCTGTCAAGGCCTATCAGAGCATCAGCAATGTCCAACTTACTCACACAACAGTCTAATACTGAGCTGGCTTAAGAATAGCATTAATGTTGAACTACTCTTGCTTAGCTGCTTTGACAGTTAAAGGTTCACTATGGGCAGGGTTAGTAATAAAGGTAACATCAGTTAACGCTTTTAAAAAATTTATTAAATCCTGCTTTTGAGTTTCATCTAGGTCGAAACCTTTAACAAACTGACTCTTATTAATGTTCTCTCGCCCATCTCCTTTAAAGCTCCCTTGAGTAATGTGACGACCACCCAGTGCATAAAAATCAAGAACATCAGATAATGTTGTTATACTACCATCATGCATATACGGCGCAGTAAGCTCTATATTTCGCAATGTAGGCGTTCTAAATCGTCCTATATCCTGAGTCTTTCCTGTTACTTCATATAAGCCAGTATCTTGCTCAGGATAATTATATTGACCCGCTGTGTTATACAAACCTGTATTATGAAACGCACGTAGATCCAGCTGCTGTTTTTCATGAGTGGTTGATTGTGTAAAATTAAAACCGCCATGACAATGGTGACATTCTAGCTTTTCGGAGAAAAATAGATTCATACCACGTATTTGAGAAGGAGTTAACGCATCATCATCCATTTTATAGGCATATTGATCGAATGGACTATTGAGTGATATAAGGCTTCGACTAAAGCTGGCTAGCGACTTGACTATGCGATCGAAATCTAAGACTTCATCACCAAAGGCTTCTTTGGTTAGACGCCGATAATTTACGGTATCTAGTTTTCTTAGAATGTCAGACTCATGCCCGCTAACTCCCATCTCTACAGGCTCTTGGCTAAATAAAGGCAGTAGAATTTGACGTTCCAACGTCACTATTTCATCATTTGCCCAGGTTAGTGAACGATTAAATGCTACATTAACCAACGCTTGAGAGTTTCTGCGATGAACCTCTCCTGTCGAACCGACCGAGTTTTTTCTAGCATCACTAAAAGCAAGTGCTTGCACATGACAACTACTGCAGGACTGCGAACCATTAGCCGATAAATTCTTGTCATAAAACAAGTGTCGACCCAGCTCTATCTTAGTAACACTCATTGGGTTCTCGACAGGCACCTGAGGTTTAGGGAAATCAACAGGTAAAGGCCATTGGTATGTTTCACTTTCCTCTTTGTCACCACAAGAGATAAGCACAAGCACCAAAGCTATGATGACTCCTACTTTATTCATTATTGTCACCTTGGAAAATAACGCTGAGGGATTTGCTATTCATATTAGACATCAGCAATTGGCAACTTGATTGCATCGGCATTGATAAACACCTATTTTGATGACCAAGCTCGATGCCTTTCATTAAGTTAGCAATTTCAATGATTAATGGTTTTCCATGATTAAGCTCATTTAAGGTGACGTTAATAATGTTAGGTTGACGACATTGTTGTTTTGGCGCTCTTAGCGCACTTGGTGAGTTACACCCCACTGCACCGACATGAAATGACCATGCATCCCCATTGTTTGATGACATATCTAGCCGTAATGATTTATACCCTTGCTGCCAAGTCCAAAACATATTTGCGTTATCAAAGATTCCTTGAGCCTTTAATGGGTTTTGATGATTTTTATCAAAAGGAACTGCTATCTTAAATTTTATCGTCCGAGTACCATCTATCGCTGACACATTGGATAAATCAATTTGCCAATTGTTATCACCACTTTCATTACAATGCATTCCAAGCAGAGCGGTATTGTCATGTTGCCATTTAGTGTCTTTCATCGCTAGTGGTCGCCATTGATCTTGCTCTTTAATCTCTAGATCTGACACATAAAACCAAAATTGATCGATTTTCCATCCTTGGTGTTTATTTAAAGTTTCATGGCACAATGCAGGATGACTATTAAATTTTGGTTCAAAATTAATTGTTCCAGCTTTTTCACATCCCATCAACAGGCTAAATATAGTTAAAGGTAAAACAAATTTCTTGATGATCGCCACAGTATTAAAAAACACACTAACTCCCTAATTGTTCAAAATAAATACGATAAATATATTGTGTAACTTGATAAAATATCACAATGTATTAAGGTAAGTGCATATTTTTATAAGGATATTACTATGACACGTCAAATTAACATTACATTATTGGCTCTATTAGCATTGGGTGCTTTATTAAATAGTACTGTAGTCTCCGCTCATGCAGAAAAAGATAAATCTCGCTTTATCTCCCCAACAGGAGTCGATATTGGTTTTTGTGATAATCCTTTGCGCCCATGTAAAACACTCCTATTTGCTTTATCTCGAGCTTCTAAAGGAGATAAAGTTTTACTGTCGGCTGGAGAATATAATATTGGGAGTCTGGATGAAGTTCTTGCATTTAAAAATGCATTGATTCCGGTACTTGGTGGATATAATCGATTCGATCATTTTAGTAATCAAAGCCCAAGTACAAATAAAACAAAACTAATCGGAATTCCACACGACATGATAGATCATGTCCGTCAAAAAGGTTTCACTGTCATTGCTGATGGTAAGGCAAAGTTCTCTCAAAAACGTATAAGCGCCGCGAATAAACAATATTTAGCGGCAAGTAAAAGCCATGCTGCAGCGGAGTGTATTGATGGTTCTGCTGCTGGCTTTGCTTGTAATAATGTTGATTTAGTTGCCCATGTAGCGCTCAATGATTTTAGTTTCAGACCTAGTTCAGCTAGCGATATATGGGGACATGTTGACTTAAACACAAATAAAGAATATGCCATTGTTGGTATAATCAACGGGGTAGCCATCTTCGATTTGTCCAACCCTGAAGCACCAAGAGAAGTAGGCTCTATATCAGGTCTTAACTCAACATGGCGAGATATAAAAGTTTATCAGTATTTCGATGATTCCTTACAAGTTTGGCAATCATATGCTTATGTCACAATTGATAATCAAGATGACTACGTTTCTATAATTGACTTAAACCAGCTTCCAAACAGTGTGTCTTTAGTCACAAAAGACCGAGCAGTAAGTCAAGCGCATAATGTTTACATCAGCAACGTTGATTACTCATTAAATATAGCACTTAATGATGCAACCCCAACCCTACAACTTGTCGGTGCACCACGTACTAGTTCATATAATCAATCATTCCTTAGTTACTCGCTAGAGGACCCAAAGAAATTGACAGCGCTTCCTGCTGGAGACAATTTAAAAAACGATTATACACATGATGGAACATCTCTTCGTATTGACGATGAACGAAAAAATACAGATTGCGAAAATAATGACAAAACTTGTGAAATATTCGTCGATTTTAATGAAAAAGAAATAAAAATTTGGAATGTCACAACACCGGGTCAAGAAAAAGTATTAAGTAAAATTACCTATTCAGACGTCGAGAGCTTTCAAAAATACGTTCATTCGGGCTGGTGGAGTGAAGACAAAAAATACCTATTTGCACACGATGAATTTGACGAGGCAAATGCTGGTATTAACACAACTTTACGCATATTTAGTTTACAATCTCTAAAATCACCAAAAATGGCAGGCATCTGGACAGGTCCCACTACTGCGATTGATCATAATGGTTACGTTCGTGGAAATCGTTATTATATGTCAAATTATAAACGCGGTTTGACCGTCCTAGATATCACCGAAGCTAGCACACCACAAGAGACAGGGTTCTTTGATACATACAGTGCTAGTGATTCAGCTACCTTTGACGGAGCATGGGGCGTCTATCCATACCTCCCATCAGGTTTGATTTTAGTTAGTGATATTAGTGGTGGACTATTTATTCTAAAAGATAATACCCGTAAGGTGAGTCAAGGTACTTTATCATTTTCATCAAGCAGCTTTAATACTCAACCGGATGAAATGTTAAATATCGAAGTTTCAAGAACTGACGGTAATGAAGACGCAGTAACTGTAGGATGGGAACTTCTGCAAGGCAGTGCCAACGCAGCTACTGATTATATCAATGCATCAGGCACTATTTCATGGGCAGATGGAGATTCCCTTAGTAAATCCTTAAATATTGAAATTACCCCTAATGTCGATATTAATGAAATTCAAGAACAGTTTTATATCAGGTTATTTAACCCCACCAATGGCGTAACCTTATCATCACCTCATTATGCAACCGTTAATATAGAAGGTGCAACAGTTCCCGGTACCATCGGGTTTGAATATCAAATGATCGATGTGAACGAAACTGTCGACAAGGTTCTAATTAATGTATTTCGTAATGGAGGTACTGTTGGCTCTGTTGGTGTCGATTATGCCATAAATAGTGGTAGCGCTTTGATAGGGGAAGATTTAATAGATAGTACTGGAACATTGAACTGGGCTGATGGAGATAGAACGCCTAAAACAATCGAATTAACAATCAATAATGATGAATTACTAGAAGACGATGAGTTGTTTAGTATCACTTTAAGCCAGATTGGCAGTACAGTTCTTGGTTCCAATTCTGTAATCAATATTACTATTAAAGATGATGATAAGAATACAGCGCCTACACTGACAGTAAATGAAAGTTTTGAGAGTAATACAAATCAGACTACTCAATTAAGCAGTAGCGCTACAGATGATGAAGGTGATGAAATAACTTATCAATGGAGCCAGACATCAGGAACTAGAGTAAAAATTATTAATCCAACAATGAAAGATGCAAGTTTTGTAGCCCCATATGAGGCTACAACATTAACATTCAAAATTACGGCAACAGATAGCCGCGGTGCAGCGTCTGATAAATCTATATCCGTCATCGTAAAACAAGCAGTTAAAGGAACAAATGATTCAATTTCTGGTGGCTCTCTTTTCAACATGCTCTTCGCTCTTTTATTATTAATAACATGGCGTAAACAACGTTATTCCAGTAAGTAATCTTAATCACAAAAAATGCCGCTTAAAGCGGCATTTTTTATGTCTAGAATAGTGTACTAAATCGTTTCGGTACTCAGTAAATCAAATGCGGCAATGGCAGGGATTTGCTCTTGCATTTGTGTTTCTAATGCTTCAAGTCTTTCCATCTTGCCACACATGGCATTAGCACTTTTCTCAAGTTGTTCGCCACGCGCTTCCATTGATTCACCAA
>Ga0105359_10002608_pt1 | contig 14873 bp, 9 predicted proteins | sample GOMGulsemesocosm_6_FD_83659 | JGI IMG/M metagenome (GOLD analysis project Ga0105359, IMG submission 83659) | Methane-oxidizing microbial communities from mesocosms in the Gulf of Mexico - GOM8C Gulf of Mexico | ecosystem: Environmental > Aquatic > Marine > Cold seeps | place: Gulf of Mexico...
GTCGCCAAAAAAGAAGTAAGCATCAAAACGGTTTTCTTCATGCGTTGTGGTTATGTACTCGTCAGAGCGATAGTCATAACTACCATTGGCCCAAGTGTTTCTCAGTACGCCATAGCCTTGAGTTGTCATATAAAATGGTGAGGGACTAGGGCGATCAAACTCTTCCCAGCCGCCAGAATACGATATCTCTAGGGTTTTTCCTTTAAATTCAAACTGACCATTTTGCTGCCCGCCACCAAAAAAGTTTTCATCAGGAGTTGTACTCAATGTTTGATAACTGAGCTCTGTTGATAAATCAATGGGCTTTAGTTCTTGCCAGATTAAAGTTTTATTATCGGCTTTATATGCCTCAAATTTTAATGGGCTTTTGTAGACTCGAAGAGCTAACTGTGATGTTTGAACTAGATGGTAGTTATTTTTAGCCACTAATTTATAGTTCACATCACCCAGTTGGTAAGGTAAAACGATTTTAGCTTTTTTATTCTTGGCATCAAGGAGTTGCCCATCAACGCCAGCGAAAATCCTAATGACATTGTCTTTAACTAGTTCAATAGCGACAATCTCTTTATCACTTGTGGTAATTTCTATACGATTATTTTTTTGCTTTATTGAAGCTATCGAACCTAACTCTTTAGCACTTACTGTACTGTAAAAACTAGAATATATAGCTAAGAAATAAAGGCACTTAGATAACATGTTTTTCATTGTTTTTCCTTCTTATTCATTTTCTTTCGATATGTTACGTAAAAGACTTTTGGCGTCATCGCTGATAGCTAAGTTATTTGAGATATAAACAGCCTTACCCCGAACAAAAGTCATTTGAACAGCTCCTGAAGCGTCTAAAATAGTTAAGTCAGCGTGTTTACCTATGGTAATACTGCCAGTGTGGTCACTGATGCCGAGGAAAATTGCAGGCGATAAGCTTGCCATATGTACAGCATCGCGAAAGGCGACATTAGTCATACTGCACATGTTTTGCACAGCTTTCTCTAATGTTAATGTACTGCCAGCTAAAGAGCCTGATTTGGTGCGAGCAATGCCATCATTAACCTGGATAGCCATTTTTCCAAGTTGATATTGACCATCGGTTAGGCCTCCTGCATTAACACAATCGCTAATCAGGGTTATCTGTTCATTTTTTTTCAGCTGGCATATCATCTGTAAAATAGCGGGGTGTAAATGTACGCCATCAGCAATAACTTCAACATTGGTGTCATGTACTAATACGGCGCCTGTACACCCCGGTTCCCTGTGATGAATTCCTCGCATACCATTAAATACATGAACACCACCACAAGCTCCTGCATCGAGTGCATCAACTGTTTGTTGATAGGTTGCATCTGTGTGTCCTAACATGACTTTTACACCGCGATTCTTGAGGTATTTAATCATTTCTTGGCTATTATCAATTTCTGGTGCAAGAGCCAAAACTTTTAACTCTTGCTGTGATGCAAAGATTAATTGCTCAACTCGCTCGCGTGTTAGTGGTAAGAAAAACTCTTCGTTGTGTGCGCCTTTGTGTTTATTGGTAAAAAATAATCCTTCGCTATATGCACCTAAAACTTGAGCGCCTGGCATAAGTTGTTTTGCTGTTTCACCAACAACCTTCATAGCGGCAAGAGTTTCTTGCCAAGAACTAGTAACGGTTGTTGCAAGAAAGCCAGTAACGCCATGAGTGGCCAAGGAATTAGAAATGGTGTTCATTGACTCAACGCTGGCATCCATCACATCACAGCCCTTTCTCCCGTGTATATGAAGATCTATTAAGCCAGGAACTAACGTCATTTCAGCCAAGTTTATTACTGGAATATCACTTTTAAGCGTATTGGTGATTGCTGAGATCTTCCCTGCTTCAATCACGATATAGTGATCTAGATAATCTTTTTGCTCAGCAATGATCTTTTTTACCAATACAGCATATGAGTTATTCATGATTTTGTTGACTCGCAAGAATAGCTGCCCCATAAACGCCACTGGAATCACCGAATTTTGCTCGGATAATCGGGGGAGAACTGAAGTTGATGAACAAGTGTTCTTCTATTGCTTTAGGTAAGTTCTCAATAACAAGATCTATTAGAGAAATGCCTCCTCCTACAACTATGACATCAGGGTCAAAGGAAATAACTATGTTTGCAAAACACGCACCTAATAAATCTAGGTAGCACTCAAACGTAGTCTTAGCGATAGCATCACCACTTGCCCATAACTTTACTAAAGAAGGTACATCGCTACTGTTTCCACCAAAATGTTTATTCAAATATAAAATACCAGGACCAGATACATAACTTTCAAAACAACTTGGTAAGCTACACCCACATTGCTCTACAGGTAACTGATATTTTTGTTGTAAAAACGCAGGTAAGGGGATGTGACCGTATTCCCCCGAAATTCCTTGGCGACTTTTATAAAGTTTTCCTTGAATAGAAAAACCACCTGAAGCACCTGTCCCTATAATTGCACCAAAGACATTTTTATATCCCTTGCCAGCGCCAATAACGGCTTCCGATAGAACGAAACATCGACAATCATTTTCTATTACAATATTCCGATTGATACGAGCCTTGAAGTCAGAGGCAACATTTTTATTATTAATGCAAGGGATATTGGAAGACAGTGATTGACCATTTTTATTGATTAAGCCAGGTATTCCCATACCTACAGAGCCTTTTTTACCATATTTTTCATCAGCCTGAGTTACTAGCTCAACCAAAGCATCTATAAAAGTTAAGTAGCAGCTTGTCGGGGTAGAAATACGCTTAGACTCTATTAGTTCTAAATTTTTATTAAAAATGGCAATTTCAATTTTAGTGCCACCAATATCTAAACCATAAATCATCCGTTATTCCTCAAGTCCATGAATCACAACGCCTTGCACCACTCGATTGACTTCCCCACTTGGGCAGGGATTATCAGGTGTAATATTTAGTGCAAGGGATTTATAAAAAGATAATACCTGGCAGTAGACAATATATGGAAATACCAACCAAACATCATCTAGTTGTATATTGTTAAGTCGCTTAGTACTGTTTAGCTCATAAACTAGTTCTGTTTTTCCATCTTTTAATAGTTCTGCCAGTAGGTCTTTATCATACTTTTTACTATAAACATGATCACTGGTTAATAATATAAGCATTGTTTGAGCATTGACCATGGACTTTGGTCCATGTCGAAACCCTAATGGACTTTCTGCATGGCAGTCAATGAATCCTGCAGTTAATTCAAGCATTTTTAAAGCCGCCTCGGTGGCAATACCATTGAGTGATCCGCTGCCCAAAAAAGCAATTCTATTAAATGGTTTATTGGCTTGAGCCTGAATTTGTTCTAACTGGGTATTTAAAATAAAATTGCTCGCTTCTATGGCCTCATTAAGTTGATTATCTTCAGGTGAAAAAATCAATAAGGTACTTAGCATCATACAAGTAAAGCTACTGGTCATAGCAAAGCTTTGATCTAATGTTTCTTCAGGCATTAATAAGCAAAAACTTTTTTCACTCTCTTCAGCGCTTTTAGCCAATTCCCCTTGTGAATTACAGGTGATCACTAAATGAAAGCATTCATCAATGCACTGGTTGGCAATGTCTACAGCTGCGACACTTTCAGGGCTGTTACCTGAGCGAGCATAAGAAACCAACAATGTGGGGGCACTTTTAAGTAAATACTGTTGAGGGTTTCCGACAATATCGGTAGTGCTGATAGCTTCTACTAGCCTTGACATTTTTTCAGTCAGGCTTGGTGCTAATGTTTCTCCTGCATAGGCCGAGGTGCCAGCACCCGTTAATATAATTCTCAAATTTTCTCTGGTGAGGAGTGGCTTTAGCCATTCATCAATATCTGCCTTATTATTCTGAATGATTTTACTAGTTTTAAACCAAGACTCAGGCTGTTGGCAAATTTCTTTTGCGGTCCAATAGCCATTTTGTGCTTTTAATTGTTCTGATGTTATATTCAAATAATTGTTCATAATTCATTAATTCCAGTAGCTAAACGCTTTGTTTCCAACAGGCTTGAGCATAAGTTTCTGTAACCTGCTTTATCTTAGATTTTACTAATTCTTTTGGGGAATTTTTTAATTTACCCAAACGAATTTCTTGATATTGTTCAGGCATAAACTGACTAATTAAAGGCAGAGGGATTTCAGTTTCAGTTAGGTTTGAAAGTAGTTGTTCAGTGGCTTTAACGACATTATTGTCAGGCCAATAATACCTTATGCGGTCACTATAACTAAATTGTCGATAGAGTTGCTGCTGTTCAAGGTTATCGCTATAAAATGGCTGCCAATATTGAGGTGAGTCTTGCATCTGTGTTTCACATACCTCACGTAGCTTAGAGTTAAGTGGAGCTTCTATTAAGTGTTCTTCTATATAACTTAAGGCAAACAAGGCTTCTCTAAGTGCAAAAGTTAACTGGGGACCTACTTTTAAAATAGCAAAATGATCTCTAATGAGCTGCTGGTAACTTACCGCTGTTTGATAATCGGTAGAGTGTGCTTCAAAAACAATATTGTCGATATCGCCAATTATTTCTTTTAATGGTTCTGCTTTATTTGGTTGATATTCAATAACTGAGGTATGATCAAATTCAACACCTGGCTGAACAACCAGACCAATAACGCGAGACCAGGAATCAAAAAGCTCTAAATTTTCGAAAGCTTTTTTATGTTTTGCTAAGGTAGCTTTGGCACTTTGCACATTGGTTACTTCAAGGTTGTCAATTTCATGATCTGCTCCACCAGGTGGAGGAACTTCAGTTCCTATGACATAAACTATATCACTCTTCCCAAATGTAAGGCATGCTGTATGCTCTGCTACTGAGCATAATAGTGCAGCTCGTGAAGCAACAATCTCGTCTGATAGTGGGGTAATATCATCAGCGCATTGCATACTACAATCCAGGTGTATTTTTTTAAAGCCCGCGAGAACAAATTGACGAATTAACTCTGCTGCTTTTGACATTGCACTATCAGCATTTTCATTTTTCCAACAAACAGGACCTAAATGGTCACCCCCAAGAATAATTTGATTAACAGGAAAATCTACTGAATCAGCAATTTCGACAACATATTGATAAAATTCTTGTGGTGTCATGTTGGTGTAACCGCCAAATTGATTTACTTGGTTGGCAGTTGCTTCAATAAGTACTGGTGTTTTATCTGCTTTAGCTTGTTCCATTGCTGATTCAATGACTAATGAGTGAGCAGAACAAATTGCATAGATGCCAATGGCAGCACCTTGCCTATTCATTTTTATAATATCTTGAAATGTATTCATTTTTAAAATCTTAACTCTTAATACGTTATTGGGAAATAATAAGTTTTACGCCAGCTTCTTCTATGCTCTGGGCAAAGTTATCGGGAATGTTTTGATCGGTAATTAGGGTATTGATTTGGCGGAATTCACAAATTTTATGAACGCCAGAACGGTTGAATTTTGATGAGTCAGTTACCACGATGACCTCTTTTGCTACTTCGCACATAACACGATTCAAGATAGCCTCATATTCAAAATGGGTTGTTAGTCCTGCATGAAAGTCGATTCCATCGGCACCCAAAATGACTTTATCGAAGTAGTAGCGTTTTATACTTTCTTCGGCTTGGGAACCATAAAATGACATAGATTTCTTACGTAGGGTTCCACCTGTTACTAGTATTTCAAAATCATCTGAATGCAATAAGTTTTGGGCAATGTTTAAACCATTGGTCATGACTACTAAACGTCTGAATTTAACCAAACATTCAGCAACTTCTGCCATGGTTGAGCCCGAGTCTAGAATAATTGCTTCACCTTCATTAATTTCTAAGCAGGCAAGTTGTGCTAATTTTTTTTTAGTTTCGCTGTATTCATGATGTTTTTCATTTACTGATAGCTCTTTCATTATCTTATGTGAAGCTGTTGCTCCACCTCGCGCACGAATGAGTAGCCCTTTGTTATGAAGATGATTGAGATCTGAACGAATAGTTACTGCAGAAAGGCCATGCTTCTTGATTAATTCAGTTACAGCAACCTTACCCTGCTTTAATGTTTGTTGAACTATGTCATGCCTTCTCTCAATAGTGTTCATACACATCACTTTATAACTTTATAATCACATACAGTAACGATACTATATATTACTTTCGTTAGCTTTCATAACTAACGGTGTATCTTTGTCTTTATTGGCTTTCGCTTTTATCCTATTGATTATTATGTTTTTTTAGTTGTTTTGTAAGTGTGGCTGTAATAAAGCGAAAGAAACGAAGGTTGTTTTGGTGGTTTTAATTGTATTGATGCTTGATAATTGTTTCTCATTGTTAGTTGTGAAGCTTTTATGTATCTGTTTAAAGGGGTCCCATGTCTAGAACGTTTGAAAGACTAAATTTTGCTCGTTTGATTAGTTTATTTGTCGGGTTAACTATCTTACCTATTAGTGCATCTGAGCCGAAGAATGATTGGGAAAACCCGAACGTTGTAGCTATTAACAAACTTCCAGCACGAGCTAGTTTTTTTCCTTTTAAAAGTAAAAATGAAGCGAAGCAAGGAATGGTGCATGCGCAGAATTATCTAACGTTAAATGGTTTGTGGCAGTTTAAATTGGTTGAACATAGTAAAGCGCGAATTGCAGAGTTTGCTAATGAAACGTTTGATGATAATGAGTGGAGTAATATTAGAGTTCCTAGTAATTGGGAACTCAATGGTTTTGGTATACCCATTTATGTTAATCAAGCATACCCTTTTGCTAAGAATCCGCCCTTTATTCAGCAACATGATAATCCGGTAGGCCACTATAGGAAGACTATAACGTTAGCAAATGATTGGTTAAGTCAAAGGGTTGTTATCCATTTTGGTGCAGTCAAGTCAGCTTTTTATCTTTGGGTTAATGGCCACAAAGTGGGCTATAGCCAAGGGAGTAAAACACCTGCGGAATTCGAAATTAGCAAATACTTGCAGGCGGGGAATAATACTATTGCTATGCAGGTTTTTCGTTGGAGTGACGGCAGTTACCTTGAAGATCAGGATTTTTGGCGGCTATCAGGCGTAGAACGTGATGTTTACCTCTACAGCACACCTAACCATTATATTAGTGATTATTCATCTGTTGCTACCTTAGATGATAACTATCGTAATGGTCTGTTAACTATTGATATAGATACAGTGAGGTCTAAAAGCTCTCAACAAGTGAACTCAGTACAGGCTATTGTCACTGATAACAAAGGAGCAGTGATTTTTGAAAATAAGCTATTGATACAATATAAACAAGATAAAGGAACTACAGCATTTCAAGGGAAGATAACTAAGCCACTTAAATGGTCAGCAGAGCAGCCAAACATTTATCAGCTATCCATTAACTTACTCACTGAAGACGGCGAGTTATTGCAAACAATAAATAGCCACTTAGGCTTTAGGCGAGTGGAGATGAAAGCTGGTCAATTATTGGTCAATGGCAAGGCAATCTTAATTAAGGGGGTTAATCGCCACGAGCATGACCCTGATACTGGCCATGTGATTAGCCGAGAGAGCATGGAGCAAGATATAAAACTGTTCAAACAGTTTAATATTAATGCAGTTCGCACTGCGCACTATCCTAACGACCCATACTTTTATGAGCTTTGTGATCGCTTTGGTATCTATGTCGTTGATGAGGCAAATATTGAATCTCATGGTATGTATTACAACTTAGCGAAAGGAAAGTCTCTGGGTAACAATCCTGACTGGAAACTAGCTCACTTAGCGCGTATTGAAGCTATGGTAGAACGAGATAAAAACCATCCTTCGGTAATCATTTGGTCACTGGGCAATGAAGCGGGCAATGGTTATAATTTTTACCAAGCATATGATTGGGTTAGACGAAATGACTCTAGTCGACCAATTCAGTATGAGCGAGCAAAGTTTGAGTGGAATACTGATATGTATGTTCCACAATATCCAAGTCCACAAGACTTAGTTAAATATGCAAGCGATAAGCATGACCGACCAATGATTATGAGTGAGTATGCTCATGCCATGGGAAATAGCTTGGGAAATTTCAGTGACTTTTGGCATGAGATCAGGAAGTACCCTAGTCTGCAAGGTGGTTTTATCTGGGAGTGGGTTGACCAAGGATTGCGTAAAACTAATGAACAAGGCGATGAATTTTTTGCCTATGGCGGGGACTTTGGTGAACCAGGGATACCATCAGATGGAAATTTTGTCATCAATGGTCTTGTTTTGCCCGATCGTAGCCCTGAGCCATCACTTTATGAAGTAAAAAAGGTCCATCAGGATGTACATTTTAGTGCTATTAATATTAAGAAAGGTCAAATTGAGGTTTATAATGAATTCTTTTTTAAAAACTTAAATGATTATGAACTTCAATGGAAAATTGAAACTAATGGCGTGATTTTACAAGAAGGAGTTATCACTGAATTAGTTATAGAGCCACAGCAAAGGCAAATCCTAAAAATACCCTATCAACTTTCCTTACAATCGGAGCATGAGCTATTTTTAAACTTAAGCCTACGTAGCAAAAAGAAACTTGTCTTAGTAGATAAGCACTTTGAAATAGCAAAAGAGCAATTTAATTTACCCGTAAAGTTAGTCAATAAAGCTCAGTTAGATTCAACTTCATCATTAGTGTTACATGAAACAGCCATTACTTCTGAGTTTCATGGTGATAATTTTGTCATAAGGTTCAGTCGTCGTGATGGTTTTTTAACTGGCTTTAAATACCAAGGGGTTGAATTAATCAAAACACCGCCACGTATTAACTTTTGGCGAGCTCCGACAGATAACGACTTTGGTGGCAATTGGCAAGATAAGTTAAGGGTTTGGAAATATGCCTCAGAGCGCCAGCATTTAAAAACTTTTACTATTGAGCGGCAAGCAAGTGGTGACTTTCTTGTGCAGACTAAATTTTTATTACCTGATGTACAAGGCGAAGTTAATTTAGATTACTTGGTGAAATCGGAAGGTGAGGTGGTTGTTCAGTATGCAATGCACTCAGCGATGGAAGATATGCCAAAAATCCCAAGAGTTGGAATAAACCTGGAATTATTTGGTGAGTTGAATCAATTGAGTTTTTTTGGTCGAGGGCCACACGAAAATTACCGTGACCGAAATACTTCCGCTCATGTGGGGCTATACCAAAGTTTAATAAAGGATCAGTACCATCCCTACGTTCGGCCACAGGAAAGCGGTTATAAAACTCAAGTGCGTTGGGCAAAAATAGTAAATGCTAGGGGCATTGGGCTAGCTATATTCGGACAACCTCACTTTGGCATGAGCGCCTTACCTTATCGTATTTCAGATCTAGACCCTGGCATGCGCCGAAATGGAGCTCATTCAGGTGAGTTGAAATCACGTAATTTAGTCAGTCTTAATATTGATTATGGCCAAATGGGCGTTGGTGGTGTTGATAGTTGGTATACCACAGCGTTAGATAAGTATTCCCTTATGAAGAAAAATTACAGATATCAATTTACCCTTAAAGGCATTAACTCCGAGTCAGTAAGTAAATAGGGTGGATTAACCCATGGATGATGTAAAAGGTAACTCCTAGCTAAATTAAGAGATTAAGAATGAAACAAGTTATTAAAATAGTAGTGATTTTTGTTGGAATCATTTTCCATATAGCACTATTCGCCAAAGAAGTGATAAAGCAACCAAATATTATAATTATAGTGGCTGATGATCTAGGATATGGCGATATCGCTAGCTATGGACAAAAAAAAATTAAAACACCTAATATTGACCAACTAACTAGGCAAGGCATGAAGTTTACTCAACACTATGCTGGCAGTACTGTTTGTGCACCTTCTCGAGCAACACTGATGACAGGACAGCATACCGGTCATAACCAAATTCGTGGTAATCACGAACTTGGCGGTTATCGTGATGAAGAAGAAAAAGGGCAGATGCCATTATCAGCAGGTACAGCAACACTGGCCACAGTTCTGAAATCTGCGGGTTACAGAACGGGGGCTATTGGTAAGTGGGGACTTGGTGGACCCGGCTCACAGGGAGAGCCTCAGTATCATGGTTTCGATCATTTTTTTGGTTATTTAGATCAGAAGCAAGCCCATAATTATTATCCAACTCACCTGTGGCGTAATGGGAAACGTGTTGCACTTGATAATGATTTTTTTATAGCTCATACCCACCTAAATGGTACTTCAAAAAAACCAAAAGATTACAAGTTGTATATGGGCAATGAATATGCGCCAGACTTACTCATTGATGAAGCTCTTCACTTTATTTCGACTTCGTCTGAAAAGGAGCAAGTAGAAAAACCATTTTTTCTCTATTTAGCTTTTGTTACTGTTCATGCCGCTTTGCAAGTACCAGATGACCGCTTACCTGCTTATACCAATAACTGGCAAGAACCCGAAATGACTGATCTAGGTTATACACCTCACCCTCGGCCTCGTGCTGCACGTGCTGCTATGATCAGCAATATGGACAAATCCATTGGACGTATCTTGAGTCAATTAAAGGCACAAGGTTTAGATGAAAATACCCTTATTATTTTTACCAGTGATAATGGACCTTCGCCAGAAGGTGGTGCCGATATGGCCTTCTTTAACAGTGCAGGCGAGTTACGGGGAGTCAAACAAGACTTATATGAGGGAGGAATACGTGTACCTATGATAGCTAGATGGACTGAAAGTATCAAAGCAGGTACGACTAATGATCATGTTTCAGCCTTTTGGGATTTTCTGCCTACTCTTGCAGAGCTTAGTGGGGCTGCAATACCAGAGGACACTAACGGCCTCTCTTTTTTGCCTACGCTGGTCGGTAATGAAATTAACCAAAAAGAGCATAGCTCATTGTATTGGGAATTCAAACGGAATAGAAATGGAGCTACTGGTACACAAGCTGTGCGAATGGGAAAGTGGAAAGTATTACGCCTTGAAACCAAAACAGAGCCGATTTGGCAGTTATTTAACTTATCAACAGACCTTGCAGAGCAAAAAAATCTTGCCGAAAAATATCCTGAAATCATAGATAAAGCAAAAGCAATCATAAATGAAAGAAGCGCATCTGTTTTACCTAAATGGGAGTTTTAATTTATCAATTAGTAAAAAAAAGCAATGCGAAAACTATTACTTATATATACGAGAGAGAGCTTCATTAGATGAATAAACTTTATAAAAAAACGCACTCAGTAGTACTTAGAATGCTGCTGTTACTATTTATTTTTATTTCTTATACCAGTGCAGCTATTAATATAGATGGCGCACAAAAGAAAGTTATTTTAATCGGTGTAGACGGTGTTCAATATGAGAAATTAAAAAAGCTCCCAACCCCTAACTTTGATAGGCTTTATGTTAGCCAAGTTTATGCCGGCGGTATCATGAACGATGTTAGCCAGCAGAAAACCTATTCTAGTCCAGGTTGGTCGACTATATTAACAGGGGTTTGGGCTAACCAGCATGGTGTTACCAGTAATAGTGACAAGGTGAAGTCAAAAGTACCTAGCCTCTTCGATTGGTTACATTTATATTATCCAGAGGCTTCTATGGGGGGCATTATTCGCTGGGGAACTATATATAATAACTTGTACAGTGATGCTGATTTTTTAAATAAAAAACTACATGTGAAAAGTGGTGATCAAGAAGCTGTAGATCAATTCATTCACTATATGCAAAGCCAACCTGATTTTGCTTTCTTGCACTTGGATGATGTCGATCATGCAGGGCACGCTCATGGTTTCGGACCAGAATACAATAATGCTATCTTAGTGGCCGATAAGTTACTTGGTGATATTCTAGACTTTATGGAAAACAGTCCAATAATGAAAGAAGACTATCTTATTGTTGTTACTACTGACCATGGCCGGGATAAGCAAGGTAGTGGTCACGGAGGACAAAGTTTTTCAGAAAGAACGGCATTTTATGCGAGTAATAAAAAATCACTACACGATAATTTGATAACTGAGAATAAAAGCAAGTTTACAGCTTTACCACAAACTTATGTCGCTAACAGTATTCTACAGCATTTCAATATCAGTTTAGTTGCTTCTGGTTGTCCTGAAGATAATGCGCTTTGTGTTTTTAAGCAGGTTCAACAACTCAATTCGAGAATCAGCATTAAAGAATAAATTTTGTTCTATAAATAAAGGGGTTGCTAAAGGTAGCCCACTTACAAAATATATTTATCCCATGTTACCTCGTTAGCAATGACCTCCTATCTCCTTAAACAAAATCACAAATATATAATAAGTAATCTTTATGAACTATCATTTTTTATGCTATCCATTAGCAACCGTACTATGTGTCCCCTCATTTAATTTATCTGCAAACAAGGTCAGTACTAGCAAACAAGGTACAGGTGGGGAAAGGTACATTTTATCGACGAATGCTAATAGTGAGTTTGATTTGAACATTAATGGCCGATTAATGTTTGATTTTGCAACGTGGCAGGGGGAGGCATATTCGGGTGTTGAACAAGAGAGTGGTTCAGGAAGCGAAATCCGCCGTGCAAGGGTATATTTAAAAGGAAAGTATAAAGACTGGCAATACCACTTTCAAACAGAGTTTGCAGGCGACGATTCGAGTAAAAGTACCTATATAAAATATACGGGGTTAAAAGATTTTAATATCTTGATAGGTAAACACTCTGAACCCATCGGCTTAGAGAACCTCAATAGTTCTAAGCATATTTCTCCAATTGAAAGAACGCTAACAGGCAGTGCATTTTTTGCTGGAGATCGAGAGTTAGGAGTCAGTGTCGAAAGCCACGGTCATGATTACAGTTATCAAGTTGGGGTCTATGATATTGGCTCTAATGCAACAGATACTAATCTTGCACTAACAGCAAGGTTGACTCATACCCCAATAAAGCATGAAAAATCCCTATTACATTTTGGCATGAGCTTTAGTCATCGTCAGTTAGATGAAAGCAGTGCCTTTAAAGTCAAATCCCGTGCTGGTATACATGCTACCAGCATAAAAAGTATTAGCTCTGAGGCACTCTTTGTTCAAAAAAGTAAGGTTTATAACCTTGAGTCATCATATATCTTTGAACAATGGAATATTGTCGGAGAGTACCTTATTGCCAAGTTAGCTGGTGTTAGCTCTGACGATTATCGTCACTACTCAAGTTATTATTTGCAAACAGGGCTGTTTTTAAGTCAAGACCAAAGATCTTATGATGCATCGTCAGGTACTTTTTCTGGCGTTAGTCCTAATAGTGATATGGGCGCTTGGGAGTTATTTGTTAGAGGGGAGAATGTTGACTTGAGTGATAATAAAATCGGTTCAAATGCAAAAATAGTGACCATAGGTTTAAACTGGTTCGCTACAAAGTATACTCGATTATCTGTTAATTATATTACTAGTGATATTGTTCAGCTGAATACAGATAGCAACAAACAATCGATAGATGGCAGAGCTCTCAGCTTGCGAATGCAGGTTCACTGGTAACTATAACAAACGACCCTGTAACACGTTTTGTGTAACTCCTATTACTCCTAGCGAATTGATTATTATTTGTAATACTTATGTCAAAATCTCATTGATAAAGTCACAATCGTTAGGAATTCTATGAGTTACCTCGTCTGTTACTTACTCGCCTCATTGTTATCTATCCTTGACCTTTTTAGCAATAACAGCTTCTATTTTTTCACTAAAACATTCAGTAACTATAACGATTGTGGGCAAGTACTTTTCTATTAGAATATTAACTAAGCTCGCTTTGGATTTTATACGAGTATTAGTATTGTTAAGTTGTCTGTTTATATCAGTTATTGCATTGTTTTATTTAATTGAAGAGCAAGTGATATCATTATTTTGTGAACTTTTTGTCGAGTAACAGTGACTGATTAGCATCTATATTACTTTCAATAACTAGGTTCAATAACTAGATGAATATGAAAAACTGATAAGGGATTAGGGACTCTTATGGTGAGCTGACACTCCTTCCGAAAAAAGAATGCAGGCAAAATATCCTGCCGCATTCAAAAGAGAGTCGGTTTAGTTGAAATATAAATAGTTATTAGTGAGGGTTATCATTGAATAAAAGCCCCTTAAAGAAAGGGGCTTTGTTAATTTAGCCTAAGCTAGTTGAGTTTAAAAACGGAATGATGCGCTTAATGTTGCATATCGCGGAGCTTGAAAGCTTGTTGGGCGTAACAATTCAGTATTCATTTTTGCTCCGTCTCGAGTTGATTCGTCAACTTCTGTAACAGTTGTGCTCCCCAATACGTTATAAACATTAATTGCGAAAGTTACATCTGCACCAGATATATCGGTATTGTACTGAAGGTTAAGATCTAATTGACTTAGCCAAGGTGTACGTCCTGCTTTACCACGAGAAATAAAGTTGTGCTCGCCTTCCTCATCTCTTACGTAATATGTTGCACCATAGTCGTATGGGTCATTAGAATCATACTCTTCAGGAAGTGATGCGCCAAACATATTTAAAGGTCTACCAGACTGAATAAGCAAGTTAAAACCTGCTATTACGTTGTCTGTTATTTGATAGTTACCATAAACTTTAAATGTATGTCGACGATCATTGGGTAAATCACCGTAAGCTCCGTCCATAAGGTAAGGGAAATCCCAATCGGTTGTTAAACCTGCATCGCCCTGTCCATTATCAGATTTAACATACCCTTCGGTATTACCATATGACTTCATCCAGGTATAAGTAGCATTTAAGCTCCAATCTTCATCCCACTGACGACCTAACGTGAAATCAAGTGCGTTGTATTTACGGATTGGTTCAGGGTAGCCCATCAATGAAGCATCTACAGTTACTTGTTCTAACGTGCCGTCACCATCGGTATCAAACCATGTTGTGATGTCACTATTAGGGTTTGTTAACAAATAAGGCGTACTATCGGGAGCTACCCAACCGTTAGCGTTAATCGCTTTGTTCATTGTGACGTCATCAATAATGCTTTTTAAATCACGATGAGTA
>Ga0105359_10002611_pt1 | contig 14869 bp, 17 predicted proteins | sample GOMGulsemesocosm_6_FD_83659 | JGI IMG/M metagenome (GOLD analysis project Ga0105359, IMG submission 83659) | Methane-oxidizing microbial communities from mesocosms in the Gulf of Mexico - GOM8C Gulf of Mexico | ecosystem: Environmental > Aquatic > Marine > Cold seeps | place: Gulf of Mexico...
AAGGAGGGTAATCGGCTTTAACACCAATAGTGATGACTTCTCTTTGTTGGATCTGGCTCAGGGTATCCGCTTGCACTTGGCTAATTAAGCCGGTAAATACTAGGCATAACATGAGAACAAACAAAGATATAATGGCTTTTAACATGCTCTTCCTCCTGATGTTTGGCATTTAAGATCAGGTCTGAGTGTTTGTTTTTTTGATAGAATAGGCTTGGCTAATACAAGAAAACCATAGGCAGATTGAAGAGGGAGTATGTTGGTTAATAGGTTATCTAATCGTGCTATTAAAGGGTGAGTCAGCAGCCATTTTTCTGGCAATATGCTTTCGGCGCGTAAAATTACTGGCTCTAAACCCGCCTCATTGAGCTCATTTTTAAGGGAATTTAGACTATAAAGGTAATAATTGAGTTGAATGCCGCCTTTGCGTTCATAATAAACGTTTTCACTTTTTCGAAAACTCCAATTTTTTAATATGTTAATGGCTTGTTTTACTAAAAACCGACGGCGACGATTCGGAACAGACAGTAAAATCAATCCATGATATGGCGCCAATATGGCTTGATTTTGCTTTAATGTGGTAATACGGTCTGCTCGGTGTTTAATATGAGATAGCACGCCAAACATCATTAGGCTTAAAGAGATTGCTTGACTTGATTTCAGGTGGCTCTCTAGAGCTTCTTTCTGACTAAATAGGTGTATCTTACGACTCGATTGGTGGCTCAGTAAGAGTGTCTCTTCTAATTCCTCAATGGCTTTTTTGCTAATGTCATAACCGATATAGTGAAGATTATAGGTATTGGCTAAGGCCAAAAGGTAACGGCCTTGACCACAGCCAAAATCAAGGATTTGGCTTTTTGGGTGTATGGGCAAAAGGCTTATCTGAGTATGTATAAAGCGTAATACATTTGGGTTTGCCATAGGATAACGGGTTTGATACAAACCAGATTGATAATATCGGTTGTATTGCTCCGCCATGTTTTTTTCATAATGCTTGCTCATAATATGAATTCCTTTCAAGGTTCTAGCGATATTTCATGACCTTTAAATTGGCCTTGATAGCATTGCTGATTACACGGGTTTAATGAGTCAAGTATGGCGAGTTACTCTTGGGTTAACTCGGTATAAACCACCATGAATTCAGTGGTTTACATGAGAAGTTGCGAGGTTTTTTCAGCTTTAATTATCCATTTTAATGACTTAGTTGCAGTATGTTCTGTTTTTTAGTTTCATAGTTTTCGATCAACTCTTTGGCGGGTTCAAGGCTTTGTTGGCTAAGAGAAATACTGGTTAAACAGTCTGGATTTGAGCAATTAAAACTCATACCCGTAATTAGCAATTTTGCTTCAAAATAGATGACGGATTGGCAGTGAGGGCAATGTATTTGTTGAGAATTAGACATTTTAATATTCCTAAAAATTAATTTTTAAATGCAGGCCCTAAAGCCTGCTGTATAGGATTACGTTGTGGGTTCAGCTTTAAGGATGATAGGTTCAATTGCTTTTGAGTAGGCGTCTATGATGGTCGTCACACCTTGTGGTAAAGGCAGTTGACCTGCATGAACGTGAACCGTGTACTTGGCACTGTTCGACTTTTCATAATGGGATTTATCTGATGAGGCTGACTTAGTTGTCGATTTCACACTGCCGTGTACTTCAGCGGAAAAACAACCATAACCAATTTTTGCTTCAAACCCTGCTTCAGCAACCACTTCAGATTCCTGAGACGTTTCCTTATCATTCGAAAAAGAGCTTTTCACCTCCATTTCAAAATCCACAGAAACGTCATCAACGGCTAATGAATTAAGAGGAAGTATTGTTAATATAGGTAGATTCATTGTCGTTGTTACTGAATCTGGGCTTGCCTTTTCTCCATTTGCTTTAATAAGAGAGCGGGTAATATTCATTGTTATCATGATGGGAGAGCGGGGGGCGCCTTCTGATGCTGGCTCATGAAAGCAAGTTGATAATAAGTATTGCGTTTGTGCTTTACCCATCATTGCGTTTGCTTCAGCGGCGGCATTTAAGGGTGCACCAATCAAAGATTTCATTGGTAAACCACTAAACTGTTGAGCCATGGATAATAGTCCTGGACCTTGTTCTGGCATAATATTCTCCTTGAATCCATTATGGATTTAGTTTTGTTGGCTAAATTAGCCTGGGATTTGCGACCTAAGGGCTTTTTCATACCCCTCAATCACAAGCTGTAACCCTTCTGGTGGCTCATTGCCTTTCAGGGTAATTTCGATGCTGGTATTTGTTATCTTATGATCACAACTGGATAACAAACCGCGTTTATTTGAATTAGCAAAAGCCACCATAAGCTCGTTATCCTCATTGGTTGAAACATCCAATTCAGCTTTGAACTTTACTTCTTGAATACGAGGTGAACTGACAGGGGATAATGTAATCAGTGGCACATTGACCATGACACTTTCGATGCCCTTATCCGTGCGACTGGGAAAAGCCATAGCGACCATTTTTGGCCTGTGGGTAGTGCGAGTTTCAGGGGCTGCACTAGCATCATCTTGATCTATTTCATCATGCTTAATGGCATCAAAAAATGTTTCTATGTGTTTCACCCCTTCTGCTTCAACGGCTTGCGCTGCACTATGAATACTTTGGTGGATGGCGTTCATTAAGGCTTTAAATTTAATCATTTTCTCTTCTCACCCTGATTATTTATCTTGTATTAAGGTATTAATTTCAATGCCGTTAGGTTAATTGCAGGAGAGAGAGGTTGCGCGGGACTTAATAGTAGAAAGGCTGCTAAAACACGCATTCAACACTTTCATGAATTTATTTTTTGGTATGTGAGATGCTTGATAAGAGCTTAGGTTTAAGGCTTTTTGACGAGACGTTGGTATTCAGGCGTGAGACGTTAGCGCTGAGAAATTCAAGTTGTCATTATCTGACTGAATTTTCTCTTAAGGCTCTTTTACGGGACACATTGAATAAATGTATTAACAAAAGGATAAAGTATGAATGATCCAACATTAACCAGATTGAAAAAAACCATCATGGATGCCAGCGAGAACAACGCTATGAGTGACGCATTTAATATATACGGTCAAGCCCCTAAAGCATTAGTGTTGGCATCACAACCAAAGCAAGATGAAAATATCGCTTCATTGGATGTGTGGTGGCAGGCTTGTTATCAATTATTTTCTGCAAATCAGATTAAAATTTCGGCGTTAGATTTTAATGGATCAGGAGGCCAGGGATCTAAATCAGATGAGAATGAGTATATTGAACTCACCAATCAAGGTCCTGCTATTTTGGACATAGGTGGTTGGCGTTTAAATGCGGGTGAAAAACAAGATATGGTGTTCAACCCGGGTACCATCATTATGAGTGGCGAATCGATACGTATTTATACCTATAGCCACGCAAAGTTTAGTTTTAATCAAAAATCACCTATATGGAATAATCGTGGTGATGAAGCGAGCCTATATGATAGTGATGGAGAGCTGACTTGCCGTTGGTTATACGGTCGTTCAGCAGAGAGCTACGTTAGTATTCAATATATTCAGTATGATGGACAGGAACGGTTTTCTGAAGGCGATGAATTCGTTGAAATTGTTAATGTGAGTGATAGTTATATTGATATTTCAAACTGGGCACTTGGGGGTGGGCACGCTTCAGATTTTATCTTTTCACCCGCTAGTGTATTAGGGCCAAGAGCCCGAATTCGGGTATATACTAATAAGCTCGAAAAGGCATCTGGCGGTTATTCTTGGGAGAGTAAAAGAGCCATCTGGTCGAATGAAGGAGGGCAAGCATATTTGAACACAATGGATGGCCGGTTAGTTTCTGAATATGGATATTAAAAGTGTCTTTACGTTTTTAATGAAGCCAGTATTACTTGCTAGATTTTGCCTATGAATGCTGGCTTTGCCCCGCGTTTAAAATGCTTACAATGACTAAGGTAGACCTTATTCTTATGAGAAGGTTTACCTTATGTCTAATGACACCAGTGCGTTTAAATCCTCGTCTCTTTATTTAGCCATGAAGGGGCAATCTAATTATTACCAACTTTTATTTCCATATTTACAGCTTGATTCAGGTCCAAAAGTAACGGCTGTTGAAATAGGTAATGCCTTTTTTACCAACCCTGAATCACTTAATGACAATCCTCTTTTTCAAGTCTGGTCTAAGGCAAAGGAAGAGGGTAGTCGTACCGATCTACAAACGGCGGCTGTAGACTTCATTAATAGCGATCAATTTATTCGTTACCCTCAACAATTATTACACCCTATGGCTGCTATTGGTGAGATTAAACTAGAGAGACTGCTGTCGATAGAAGATATTACTCACCAGATCGAGGCAAACTTTAAAGATATAGATGCTTTTAGTGTCTGGCTTGCTTCTTCTGACTATCAAGCGAACCTAAGTCGTGTATGGTTAAGTGTTTTTTCTTTGCTTATTATCTTAGATTACGAAGTCAGCTGGTTGGATCAACTTATTAGCCTACTGGCTAGCTTAAATTTCTTAGAGAAGTCAGTAAATCAAATTCGACAAAAACAGCCTGGCTCCTTGTTTCATTATCAACTTTGGTCGAGCGCTAGTCTGCGTTTACCTTCTAGTATTTTTCCATTACCCAAAGCCCTTACTCAAAGTGAACCTTTATCGAGTGTTAGGCCCTACTCAATAGGGACCTTACATCGCATTGAATATAAATTAGTGGGATATGAATTGGGGGAATTAAGAAAAATTGAAAGCTTATTGCAAGGAGAGTTAAGGGAAAAGCATCATGATTTTACTATGCGCAAAGAGACAGGAGAAACGATTAATCAAGATAGACTGCAACATGAGGTTAGCGGGTCTTCGCATAATGAGCATGACCTATTGGCACAAGTGCAACAAACCTTGGGTGATAGGAAAGTTACTAGTACGCTAGATAATTATGCGACTCAATATATAGCGACGTCAGCTAATGCAAGTACCACAGGAAGTTGGACGATAGATGAAAAACCGGCGGGTGATGAGTTTCAAAAGAGCGTCGATGTCGTAAAAGACATTTTATCTAATACCGAGCGAAGGGTGATAGATCATATCAATAATGTTAAACACTTGGCTTTATCTTATGAGCAGGTGTCAAAAGAGTCCCATCGATTTAATAATGACTCAAATAAACCCATTAATGGGTTTTATTATTGGCTAAACAAACGCTATCGCGTGCAAGCCATTGAGTCCCAAAAACGATTAATGATTGAAGTTAATTTGGATTTTGAAGGCAGTGATCTGCAAGCTCTATTATCACAGTTAATTGAACTCAAACAAACTGTGCCTAAAAGTTTAAAAGAGTGCGAGGTCTCGCATTATTCTGATATTCACGCTGTAGCTAATGTCTCTACTGACGTGAAAAATAACGATTCAAGGTCTCAATTACAAGACAATGCTTATTATCTTAATCTCTATCAAATCTATGAGATTGACAATATTGTCCCGCCACCCAATGCAATTCGAACCCTAAGTCGATCTGTCAGATCAGAGTCTCGATTCAATACGCAAGAGTTTAATATTCCAAAGGATTATGTTGCCAAAACATTAAAGATAACGGCCTTAATAGAAGGGAATGTGAATTCATTGACCTTATTAATTGCGGGAGAATGCTTTGATGCAGCAAGCACTACGACAAGCGGAACGGATACTGTCCAAACTGATGAATCAAAGATCCTCCCAAAATGCACTAAATATGTCCTTAGTTATGACGCGAGCAGTCATAACTCTTTAGGGACTATTGTTATTAGTCTGCCAAACGGTATTGAAGGGGGTCTTTGTTTTTCTTTATCTATGACCTTAACAGAACCTGTTTCAAGGGCTCAAGATGAGGCACTAGAAAATACCAGGATACAGAAAAATACTGCTCAAATTTATACGATTAATCTGGACTTAGCGTTAACGCCTGAGGCGTATGCTCAGTGGCAGTTAGGGGTTTATGAGCACTGTAATCAGGCTTTTCTTCTGCAGTGGCAAGCTCATCAATACTCAATCGATCAATTAAAGGAGCGGTTAGCCGAGCAAGATAATAAGGTGACCTTAAGTCTGATTAATCGTGAATTAGTTAAGATGAGTATTAAGGCCTTATTTGATCATGCTATGTGCTTTGTTGCCAATGATAAAGGAGCACCTAGGGAGCAGTTTCCTTATCAGCAATATTTTGACAACTGCTTAGATTGGCAACATTTATATTGCCAATTAATAGAGCCGTCTCGTCAAATAGAGGGGCTAAATGAGCGACATGAGGAAATAAAAGGCAGTCAAAAAGATGAGACTGTTAAGCCAGTTATTAAAAAGAATGAAAGAATTGAAAGTTTTCCGATTTTGACGGAATTAGATTCCAGTCTGTACCTATATCGATTTTTAATGGCAACAAAAGGCAAGGTGTTAGTTCCGGTAAAACAGGGTTTTGAAAAACCTTTTAATTACTTTTTCGACACAGGACGAATTTGGCATGGTAAATCCTCTTTAACACCGGTAAACCAAGCGTCCTTACCTTTGATTAACGACTATCAGCAGTTGCATCGTCATCCTGATACGGAAGATCGTCTGATAGACCGTTGGCAAGTAAGTTTGCCCACAACCATGTCTGTTATTGCGTCAAATGATGATTTATACCGAATAGGGGAGCACCTTGATAATGAGGAATAAGAAAATTGGTCTAAGTAGAAGAACAAGATTAGCTGTACCAATGAGCCCACAGCATCCTAATTTAGGATCACCACACCCATCTAACATTATTGGGGATGCCATGCCTGTGGGATCTGTTATTGCCTTTGCTGGGGAAATAAGAACCTCAGGCGATAAGCCTCATGAAACCAATTTACCCATGTTTAATTGGCTTAAATGTGATGGCGTCTCGTTAAATGTGGCTGATTACCCTGAATTATTTTGCGCTTTGGGGTATCGATATGGAGGGAGCGGGCAGTGTTTTTCGTTACCCGATCTAAGAGGCGAGTTTTTAAGGGGGGTGGATGACGAGCGACAGCGTGCAGGCAGTTTAGAGGATAGGACTGCAGCGGCAAAGGGTGAAACCTCTGGTGTCGGTTCGACACAAGAGTTCGCATTCCAGTCTCATACTCATAAGTATCAAAAGCCAACATCAGGCTCACTTGTCGTATCAGAACTAGGATCGCCGACCACATCTGTGCTGTTACATCCCACCTCAACCCAGGGTGAAATTAGTGGTAATGTGAGTCAACAAGAAACTCGTCCCGTTAACACCTTTGTCTACTGGTTAATTAAAACGCAACTGTAAGCTAAGGACGTTACTAATAAGTTCTCCCGCCTCAGCGTGAGGATAAAAGGACCTAGATTTAGGGCGATGTTTGACACTTTTTCTGATAAGACTGAGAACAGGTAATTTAATCGAAGATTCCCTAAGTGGACCTCCCAAAGTACTAACATACAAACCCTTCTCAATCCGCCTTATGAGGTTCTTTTAAGAATCCCATAAGGTTGGCCTATTAAGCTTGTTCTCTAGTTCATTAACGTGACAGCATTAAACAGGAGACAAACCTTATGCTAATTCAAACAAACTCAACCTTAGTTAAAGCCGAGCGCTATCAACCTAGGCTTATTCATTGTAATGCGTTTGATGAAGTCTTACGGGAAGTGCCTGTTGCTGTTGCTTTTTATTATAAAGAGGCGGTGAATGATGCGGCACTAAAACACGCTTTAAAAGTAGCGCTTGAAGCGTTTGACCTATTTTCGGCCAGATTGACCTATAGAGATGATAGTTTTTGCATTGATTGCGATAACCAAGGCGTTGGCTTTTCAAGGGTTAATCATACTTTCCCTATGTCTGATGTTTTAAAGGATCAATTTAACCCAATTTATAGTGAGTTATTGTTTGAACAAATTAACCCTAAGACGGTAATAAAACGAAAAGAAGCGGTATTAACCGCAAGGGTAAATTATTTTAATGATGGCAGCATGTGTTTAGGTATGGTTTGGCATCATGCTATTGGGGATATGCAAACCTTTATGTCATTTATGAACGCCTGGTCGAATGCGTTTTCAGGTGTGACACCTAACATACCTGTGCAGGTAGATGATAGGCATAAACATATGCTTAATCACCTCGCTAGAAATGACAACAAGGATGAGGCTGGAGTGCGTAAAATTGGGATGTTAGAAGGTTTGAAGCTGCTTTATTACATGAAATTCAAACAGAACTCACAACGTTGGGTGCAGTTTTACTTTAGTGACCAGGAGCTTAAAACTATGCACAGTGCTTATAATAAAGAATCAGGCCAATTCCTTACGAAAAATGATGTGTTGTCAGCACATATTCTATCGGTTTTTACTAAGGCCATTCCTCAGCAAGGTAAAATTAAAGGTCGTGCCTTAGATATGGCGATTAATTTTCGAGGACGTACCAAGCTTGATCAAGCGGTGACAGGAAACATGGTATCGACAGTAAAGGTTAACTATGAGCCAAGTGGATCACCTATGCTGTTAGCGCAAGAAATACGGCGTAAAGTCGATCATTATGCCGAAAAACATTTGGACTATTACGCTACCTTAGATTACATAGAAAAACATGGAGGGCGAAAAAAAATATCGCAATTTGTTCCTGATTGGCTTAACCCTTATGGACAGTCTCTCTTGTTAACCAGTTGGGCTAAGTTTGGGGTTTATGATCTTAATTTTGCAGGTCAAACTCCCTGTTATTTTGCGACCATGGGGCCGGCATTGTTTCCCTGGATTACCAGTTTATATGAAGGTCCTAATAATCAAGGTCTGATCTATACCGCTTCTTTACCGAACGAGATTAGCGATGACATGATTCGATGTCAGGTATTAAATCAAATTAACCAATACCGTGATCCAAATGAAATCTTACCTGAGTTTGTTTCAAATCTTGTTATGGGATAGTCGGGGGAGGGGGGAAGCCCAAAAACGTTTAAAGTTAAGGGCTTTCGCTAACGTTACGTTATTTTTTTTGAGATTTTTTAAGTTGCTGATTTAAGTTAGACATCAGGCTTTGAATATCATGGCTAGATTCTTTTACTTGATTAAGCTGTTCATTAATATGCTGATTTATCTCCTGATAAAGGTTTGTTAAATCCGTATTAATATTTTCTACCATTGTGGTTAAATCGGCAGCGAGGCCTGCATTTTCTGGCGCAGTATTGTTATTAGCTTCGCTATTTGATTTTTCTGAAGAAGCATATCTTTCTGTATCCTGTTGTTGATCAGGGCTGTCATTGTTATAACGACTTGTGTCCTCTGATGCATTTTTTGTTATCTCTTGATTACTCATAACTGTCTCCTTGTTAGTAGATTTTTTGAATTTAAACTAAAGCCATATATAAACTACTGGCTAAGAAACTCGCACTTGAAAGTCCTGCTGCCCAATATAGCGCTAATCTTGTTCTGCTCTTTTTCTTTGTTACTTGCGTCTTAACGGAGTTGGGGCAGCATGGCTCATTAAGATCGCTCTGCTGCGTATGATGTTCTTCAGGTAATGAGGCAGAGCGCTCTGCTTGTGTCTTTAGCTCATGTCGGGAAGCCAGGTTGAAGTCCCCTTGTATTTGCTGTTTTTTTGCTAAGCCTAGGTTAGCCAAATCTAAATCGGGTGCTTGTGTGGCAGACACAGTATCGGTGTTTTTTGTATTAATAGGGGCTGTTATAGGGGTCGTTGCCCTTGCTTGAAGTATACGCGCACAGGCATTGGTAATAGATGTTGAAGACGCCATTTGTGCGTTCTGTTGTGATGTAATCGCATTTTGCATCCCCCGTGATAAGGTGTCAGCAAAGATAGTATCAACCATGGCGACGGAGTACTGCTCCGTATCAGGCTTAGCATTTTCAAGCGTCGCTTGACCCGTTTTTTCATCTTGAGGGTTTGAAGAGTCCATGTAAAAATCCTATTAACAGGGGAGTTGAATAATTCAGTTATGTTATTTTTTATCTGTCACACTGGTATAGAGGTCGATAAAATTGCTTTTAGAGTCTTTTGCTTGTGTATTTAATTTCTCTAGTGCATCTAAATATTTAGGGTCACCAGACTCTATAAAGTTAGCCAGAGCAACCCCAGCGGCGGTAGAAAGTAGCGTATTCATATCTCGCATCGTATTGGCCGCATCCTGAACAGCAAGTGCGCCAGACTGAGCTAAAGACTTTCCTGCGATCGAATGTGTTTTATCGTGATTGAGAGAATTTGACATAATTGTTTCCTTATTTTTGGGTGTTTTTTTGACAAACGCTTAATCTGCTTTCAATGAATAAGATATTAAAATCAAGCACTAAGTAGCTTAATCGCCACTTAGTGTTGATCTGATCATTTAAACAATGACGTTTAATCGCTTATCGACGAGGGGATACTCCCTTATCGATAATTTGGCCTGATACTGTCCCTGTTACCGCATTACCTGTATTCATCAATGCGTTAATTCCCTGCACCGTTGCCGCTTGCCACATTACATTAGCTTGTTGCTGGCCTGTTGTTAGATTCTGCGCGCCAGCAGCAAGTGCTTGGCTAGTTGCGAGCATCAAGTTACCCATTGCAGTAGCAGGTGTATCACCTAATACTTTTGTATTTACCTGAGTAACTGAGTCTGTGATCGCTTCATTGACATAATTTGGCATGGTTTTATCCTTAAAATTTTGTTTTATAAGAGGGCAATAACCGCAACAGGGTTATTGCCGAACAATGGGCTTAACCTTTATCAATAATATTGCCAGTAACGGCACCTGTTACTGCGCTGCCAGTATTCATCAAGGCATTAATGCCCTGGACAGTGGCCGCTTGATACATAACATTGGCTTGTTGTTGGCCTGTTACTAGGTTTTGAGCCCCTGTTGCAATCGCTTGGCTGGTGGGCATCATAAGATTACCCATTGCCATGGCTGGGGTATCACCTAGAACTTTCGTATTTACCTGAGTAACGGAATCTGTAATTGATCCATCTACTGTATTTGGCATGGTGCTCTCCTTGTTGTTTTAAAAGAAATTTTTAACCACGGTCAATAATTTGGCCTGAAACAGCACCAGTAACAGCGCTACCTGTGTTCATCAGGGCATTGATACCCTGTACTGTTGCTGCTTGCCACATGACATTGGCTTGTTGTTGACCTGTTGTTAGGTTTTGCGCGGATACGGCCAGTGCTTGGCTTGTTGCCAGCATTAGGTTACCCATTGCCGTTGCTGGTGTATCACCCAATACCTTGGTATTAACTTGGGTAACTGAGTCTGTAATTGCTTCGTTTACATATCTTGGCATGATATTCATCCTTATTTATCAATAGGTTTTATGGGGATTAGCCCTTGTCGATTATGTTGCCTGTGACTGCTCCAGTTACCGCATTCCCCGTATTCATCAAGGCATTAATGCCTTGTACGGTAGCTGCTTGGTACATCACATTGGCTTGCTGTTGACCTGCGCTTAAATTCTGAGCTGACACTGCTAGTGCTTGGCTAATAGGCATCATTAGATTGCCCATAGCGGTTGCAGGGGTATCACCTAATACTTTTGTATTAACTTGAGTGACTGAGTCTGTAATAGCGCCATTAACTGTATCTGGCATAATATTTTCCTTTTATTTATGAATGTGACCGTTATCGGAATGAGTCAGGTCGTTTCTTTGCTTAACCACGGTCAATAATTTGACCGGATACGGTACCGGTAACTGCGTTACCTGTGTTCATAAGGGCATTGATGCCCTGGACTGTTGCTGCCTGCCACATTACGTTGCCTTGTTGCTGTCCTGTTGTGAGGTTCATTGCTGATACAGCAAGTGATTGACTGGTGGACAACATCAAATTACCCATCGCTGTGGCTGGCGTCATACCAAGCATGTTGGTATTAACTTGAGTGACTGAATCAGTAATGCTTTGGTTGACTTGATTTGGCATTTTTATCTCCTTAAAGAGTGGTTAGTGCAATCTAATCGGTTAGGTTATTAGCAACCGCGCCATTGACAGCAGTGCTTGTTGTATACATACCCGTTCGTCCCTGTGTACCAGAGGCTTGTCTGGTGATATTGCCCTGCTGTTGATTGGCAACTGCGTTATGGGCTGCAATAGCAAGAGATTGACTCGTTGCGGTAATTAAATTTGCCGCGGCATTAGATGACGTTAACCCTATTGTGAGAAGGGTGGTCTGTGCGACAGCGTCTTCAATGGCATCTTGGCTCATGGTGGTGTCCTTTTAAGTAATAGGGTTATGATATTTTTAATACATAAATTAGACTTGGCGAAAAAAACGAATTAATCGTGTTTAACTATTTTTAGTCTGTTTTTATATTCTCTTGGCGTCATTCCTGTGTGTTTTTTAAATATTTTTTCAAAATGGCTAAGGTCACCAAAACCGACTTCAAGTGAACTTGTTGTTATTTTTTTATTAGGGTAATGAATGAATGAATGTTTTATTTTTTCAATTCTTAGTTCAGTTAAAATTTTCTTAAAACTTTTTCCAAGTATGGATCTAAATAAAAAAGATAAATGAGAAGGACTTACAAATGAATGGTCTGATAAATCTTGAAGTGTGATTTCTCTATGGTAATTATGGGTTATATAGGTAAGTGATTTTTGTAATCCAGGGTGATATTTTTCGATATGTTTTGTATTAGATTTGAATAAGTTTTCAATTAAAATTTTATGGTTGATGGTTTCAATATTATCGCTAAAAATTTCAGGCGATAGACGCTTTATATCTTTTGGCGTAATCAAATCGTTCTGGCTTAATACAATCAAACGAATTCCAACACGCTCTAGCTCTGAAAAATTCCCTGGCCAATGGTGGTTTTTCAATATAGAAACAGCTTGATCAGAAAAGTGTTTCTTACCATCGCTGTTTTCATAGAGTAGAAAGTTGAGAATATGTGGTATGTCACTTGACCTGTCTTTTAATGTAGGCATTTTGATTTTGAGATAGTTAAATTCTTTGAACAAACTGTCTAAAAAACGTTCCTGTTTTACTTCATCAATGAGGTTGTGACTGCTAGATATGATGTATCGAATATCAATTTCATTACTTGCGAGATGTAGCTTGCTGCCCGTATTCTTAATACTAAGGCTCTGAATTAACTCACCTTGTTGTTGAAGTGTTAAATGCTCTATCTCCCTTATAAACAAGGTGCCACCATTGATTCTTGGCATTAACTCAAACAGTGTTTGATTAAAGTTAGATACACTTAGAGAGCGACAATTTAATTCATAAAAGCTGTTATTGCTTCTTTCACTGTTATAGTGGATTGCACTTGCGACGGCTTGTTTTTCGCAGCCAGACTTTCCTTCGATAATAACCGGGTGTGATGTTTTGGATGCACATTTAATAAAACTTTCAATCGATAATATATGATCGCTCGAACCAATTAGGTCTTGTCCTTTTCCCAAGTAAAATCGTGAAACTTTATTTGTGATATGACGGTTAACAAGTAGTTGCACCTGTTCAAATACTTCATCTAATTTTATATCCTCCAATAAACTATCATGAAGGTCTATATAGCCAATTTTATTTTTTTTATAATATATTGAATGATGCTTTTCATTTTTAAATTTATACTCAAAACTTTCATTTTCTGAATTTTTATCTAAATGAAATGTAGCTTTTTTTATTTCTGATTCATCAAGTTTTGAATGAATAATCGATTCTAATATCTGTTTTCCGCTTTTTCCTATTATTTCTTGAATGTTTAATCGTTCCATCTTGTACTCCATTTGATATCAGTTCCGGATATCAATAAAACGCCTTCTGTTTTTCATAATATGAATAACTAATTCAGACTACCCGGTTTTGTTTAATACAGCGTATTAATTACGGCTGTTGATAAATTGGCGGAATAGGTGGAAAAATGGTTTAAATCTATTATTAATATATTGATTTGTGTTTTTTATAATTATTAGTTTAAGAATTGAGCAGGGTTCACCTTATCCCAAGAAGAGAACTAAAATTAGTGCTGTTTGCTTTTTAATACTAAAAAGCAAAAAGTGTGATCTTTTGTTAGCTCTATTTTGCTTGAAATCAAAAAAATAGGTCTAAGAGGGGGCTAGGAATAAGTCTCTGGGCTAGAGTGTGACTATCGTATTTGATGCCTAATGAAAGTCTCTCGAATTGACGTTAAGGTATTTAGTGTGAACGTAAGAGGTTGTCAGAGAGTTGCTGTTTAATGGTTAGGAAGCCCTTACACCTTACGAAATTGCTAATCAGTGATTATTAGAAGAGATGAGTATGGTTCATTTGAATTTTAAGAGGGGTGTTAGTTGGATAAAGCGGGTATTATGAGGGACATTTTTTGAGAAGAGTAAGATGGTGCAACAAAACAACCCACTTCATGGTATTAAGCTAGAGCAAATAGTGATGGCATTAGAAAAGGAGATTGGCTGGCAGGAAATGGCCATTCGTGTTCCTGTTAATTGTTTTAAGTCAGATCCTAGTATTAAATCTAGTTTGAAATTTTTAAGGCGTACGCCTTGGGCGAGAGAAAAAGTAGAGCAGCTCTATCTTGATTTAATCGTTTCCAAATAGTTAAGAAAGGTGCATCGCTCTTTATTTATTAGTGCACCTTTGTTTACTACCAAATAGCAGAAATGCTCAAAGCCCCATAATTGGTTTCTTCAGTTTGTGTTTCAAACGTCTTACTGGACTCTTGGTAGGACAACATAATGCTCCAAGATTTAAAGCCAATACTCACACCTAATACACTAAACATTCGGTCATTGATTATGTCCACTGAATGGCTATCGGTGAAGTTATTGCCATCAAGTGTTATGTCATTATTAACATAGGATTTTGCGCGACTTGCAAAGATTTGCCAGTGAGCAGAGCGACCTGATAAGTAATTAGGGTTGCGTACAGGAAAGGAAGAAAACGTAGGATAGGTTTGATCTAGGCTGTGGCCAATGCGAACAGATATCCCTG
>Ga0105359_10002612_pt1 | contig 14869 bp, 13 predicted proteins | sample GOMGulsemesocosm_6_FD_83659 | JGI IMG/M metagenome (GOLD analysis project Ga0105359, IMG submission 83659) | Methane-oxidizing microbial communities from mesocosms in the Gulf of Mexico - GOM8C Gulf of Mexico | ecosystem: Environmental > Aquatic > Marine > Cold seeps | place: Gulf of Mexico...
CATGCCTTTTCGTCACTTGCAATGGTATATATTGATTGACCATATTTAGAAGAACTTCAGGAGCAAAAGGTTTAGCCATATAATTACATGCACCATCACGCATCGCTTGTACGGCATCATCAATGGTTCCATATGCTGTCATAATAAGTACCGGTAAGCTTGGCCAGTTACTTTTTATACTATTGAGTAAGGTTAACCCAGACATTCCCCCCATTTGCACATCACTCACAACAAGATCTACTTTTTGCTCTTTAAGTGTCAATAAAGCCGTTTCACCAGAGTCAGCTTCAATGCATTCATAACCTGATAACTTTAACGTATCGATCAGTGCCTCACGTAAGCCTGCATCATCTTCAACCACTAATATTTTACTATTAATCATTAGTGTTCTCCCCGGTAACATGGTTTGTTTCTAAAATAGGTAGGTGAATGCAAAAGTGTGCGCCCTCTCCTGGCTTACTCACTAAACGTACATCACCTTGATGAGCATTTGCTACTGACTTAACAACTGCTAAGCCTAATCCTGTACCTTGTGCTCTCGATGTGTAAAAAGGTTCAAAAATCTTACTGGCAAGTTCTTTTTCAATACCTTGCCCGTTGTCTTGTACGCTAATATAAGCATATTCATTTTGGCAATAAGTCGTAATGGTAATTTCGGCATCTTGCTTGATAACTTGCAAACTATTATGAATTAAGTTTTCAATTGCCCCGTTCAGCGCACGTTTATTACCCAATATTTGGCAATCGTTATCGCAAAGAGCAATATTCACTTTCGCCTTAGCCTGTGTAATTAGTGCTTCTAAACTGTTAACGGAATCATTAATGAGTTCATTTATCGATAGCGGCTCAACAACTTGCTGTTTACCACTTTTTGAAAACAACAACATATCGTTTACTTGTTGCTCTAAATCGTGCAAGCGCGACATTAATTTGTTTTGAAAGCTACTACGATCAGTTGAAGAAAGTTTTTTATTTTTTAAATTGGCGCCATAAAGCATGGCCGCAGAAAGTGGTGTACGAATTTGATGAGCAAGCTTTGAAACCAATCGTCCTAATGAAGATAAACGCTGCATATGGCCAAGTTTGTCTTGTAGTAAACGAGTTTCGGTAAGATCGGTGATCATTATTAATTGTCCGGGTTGATCACCCAAAGCGGTAATTTCGAGTTTAACACGACGGCCATCTTTTAATGACACTTCATGCCAATCGTCTGCCCGAGGTTTAAATGAACGCTTGATCACATCAAACCATGCTTGACCAAGAATAGGCTCGTCAAGTAACGAGCTGGCAATTTTATTGGTTTTAATAACAATACCATCACCATCAAGCATTATCATTCCCGTAGGCATGACATCAATAATTTGCTCAAGTTGATTAGATTGTTGACGGAGTAAAGAAAGCTCGCCACGATAGGCTTCACTTGCCAAAGCATCACTAGAGGAAAAGGGCTGCTGAGTAAAAGCAAACTTAGCTTGATGATACAAACTGTCTTTCGCACTATGAATAGCTGAAGACATTTTTGAAGATGCTGATGAATGTGAAACTGCAACGGCCATATACTTTACTCAGTTTAAAAATTACAACTGAATAAAGCATTAATTATGCCAAATGAATTTTACATTGTTTTACAGTTAGTTAAGCGGGATTTTACGAACTAATAGCAATGTCAAAGATTTGGCTTTATAGCCTTCAAGTCCAAGTCTTTCTTACCGTCAATGGCTGCTAGCAAGCGTTATAATAACCAATAAATAGGTTTAGTTACTCTCTTTTTGTAAACTATACTTACGCATTTTTTCAACTAAAGTTGTTCTGCGCATGCCTAATAATTCAGCTGAACGAGCAACAACCCAGTCATTTTTATCAAGTGCTTGATTTATCATCGAGACTTCTAATTCTGCTAAATATTCCTTTAAATTCAAACCATCGTTGGGTAAAACATCAACCATAGATGAACTTTGAACTTCGTCATCAAAACTGGTTTCATCTTCTTCATCGTCTTCATAATCAAAACCTGCAAACAGCTCATTTATTGCATCACGTTCTTGCAACTCATCAGGGTATTCTGGCTGATATTCTTCAACATCAATATGACGATATTTAGCAGGCAATTCACTGACATTAATGACTTGCTCAGCAAACATTATGATCATTCGTTCAATTAAGTTTGATAGTTCACGAACGTTACCTGCCCAAGCATGTAGCTTTAAAGATTCAATCGCTTGCTCGGTAAAGCGAACGCTTTGCCCTTGCTCTGCTTCGAAACGAGAAATAAGCTCTTTAATCAATAAAGGAATATCTTCTTTTCGTTCACGTAATGATGGTGTTTCTATGGGAAACACATTCAGACGATAAAATAAATCTTCGCGGAATGTTCCGGCTGAAATCATATCTTCTAAATGTTGATGAGTAGCAGCAATAATACGAACGTTGGTTTTTATACTTTTAGCACCACCGACTCGTTCAAAAGTACGTTCTTGCAGAACTCGAAGTAATTTCACTTGCATGGGTTGAGGCATATCACCTATTTCATCAAGAAAAAGTGTTCCTCCTTCCGCCATTTCAAAACGCCCTTTGCGGGTAGAAATAGCACCGGTAAACGCACCTTTTTCATGGCCGAACAACTCACTTTCCAGTAAATCCCCTGGTATAGCACCACAATTTACCGGGACAAAAGGCCCTTTACATCGATCTGACAAATTATGAATGTTACGTGCAACAACTTCTTTGCCTGTTCCTGATTCACCTAACACCAGAACAGTGGCTTGGGTGCTAGCAACTTGTTCAATTAAAAAGCGAACTTGTAACATTGGTTCACTTGTTCCAATTAAAGAGCGAAACAGCGGACTAGGGCCTGTAGAATTTCGTTTAGAAGGTAATTGGTTATGGTACTGATGACAGTGGTGTACTTGCTCGGTAAGTTGGGCATAATTTAATGGTACAGCCAAACTGCCTAATACATTCACCGCTTCATTAAGCAATGTTGCATCAACTACATCATGTAAAATGAAAGGTGTTGCAGGATGTTTTTTGACAAAGTCGACAAGTAACTCACTCACCTTGCCACACAAAATAACCGTAAGAATATTATCGTTATCGTTTTCGTCAAAATATTGATTAACAGCATCTTCTGGGCAAACATGAAAATGTTCACCAACAAATGATAATACGGTAGCTATTTGATCGCGTCTTGCAATGTTGTTATCAACGACAAGCACATGTTTATGACCCTGCATATATTCTTAAAAACCAATATTTAAACTACATACCTTTGATTTTAGCGAGAAATACTAAATAAGCAACAAAAAATTGACGGTGGCAGGTCATTTATTTGACAATCAACAGTATCCTTAAAAAATCAATCATTTAAGGTGAGTCATCCATTTTATAGAAATCATTTATGTTCACTAAAAATGCAAGTTACGTGTATCTGATTCAGCTTTAGCTAAGCTCGATAAACTACCAATATCACGCAAATAACCGTCGGTTTGCCAAAAGTTAAGCTTATTAAGTAATTTGGGAATTAAATGCAGACTGATATCAGTTTCTTGCAAAGTTGACTGTTCAATTAACAGGCTTACCCGTTGGTCAAATAGGTAAATAGCCGCATTGGCTAAGTTTGATGGCGGATTGTTAACTTTTTCATGGAAAGCGGTGACTAAAGCTGAATCGTTGTATTCAATAATGCCACAGCTTTGGGGCACATCAGTATTGAATACCATCATAGTGCCAAAAACATCATCAGCTTTATGAATGAATTGTTGCTGAAACTTTTGCCATGAACATAAACACAGATTGTCAGCATGGGCGATGAGTACACTTTCATGTTTCCAAAAACCAAGTGTTGATTTTAGCGTACCTAACGTCCCCAAAAGTTCAGGCTCATGGAATATAGTTACCTGTTCTTTAAAAGCAGAAGTTTCAATAAACTGATGTACTTGCTCTGACAAGTAGTGGCTATTAATTAAGAACTCTTCAATGCCGTTTTCAGTCAGTTGCTCTAACCAAATTTGCAATAAAGGTTTTCCATTTATTGGCACCAGACATTTTGGTAAGTTGTTGGTTAACGGGCGAAGCCGAGTACCGAATCCTGCAGAGAGTAAAATAGCCTTTTTAACTTGGGTCATAATAATTGATCAAATGCTTGTTGCAGTTCTTGGAATGAAAGTGGCTGATTACCCACTTTTGATACTTGGCAAGCTGCTGCAACAGAGCCGATTAACGATGATAACCACAAATTGCCACCGCTCGCTAAAGCCATCGCCGTTGAAGCAAGCATACAATCACCAGCACCGGCAGGATCAATAACGTTGGTCGCTAACGCCGGAATTTTATCGTTTTTCCAACTTCTTATTTTCCCGCTGTCGGTAACATGTAATAAAGCACCTTCATCGGCGAGAGTAACAATAATATTATGGCACTGCATTTTTTGGTGCAGTTTCTCAGTCAAGATAATTAAGCCATCACGGGTATTATTTAAAGCAACACGCACTTCTCGTTCTGTGGGTGTTATCAGGTCGACATTTCTAAAACGAGATATATCGCCTACTTGCGATGATGTTTGGCTGTCTGCTGCGATCATCACCTTTTTTTCATTGCAAAGGTCAATAATGGTATCAACCAAAGACTGCGGTAATATGCCGTAGTTAAAGTCTGAAAAAATCACTAAGTCGGTATTATCTATTTCCGAGACTAGCTTTTCTAATATTGCCTCTTGGATATCAACCCCAATGTCATGATCACGAAAGTCATTAACACGTAATAAAGTTTTGTTACCGACACGATAACGACGCTTTTGAGTGGTTGGCCGGGTATCATCTTGGAAAGTGTTTGCGTTAAGTTGGTATTCTGAAATTTTATCTTGTGCGTAATCTCCCGCTGCATCATCACCTAAGACGGTATAAAAAGATACATTCTTAGCACCCAGTGACTTAGCATGTGCTGAGGTTATTCCAGCCCCGCCAAGAAACAATTTTTTTTCATCAGGTGTAACCACAATAGTGGGGTCTTCTTGTGACATACCAACGGCATTGCATTGCATATATTCATCAATAATAGTGTCACCGATGACCAGAACATTCAGCTGACTAAAATTTTCAATTAAACCTGATATTTCTTCACGGGTGATCTGGTGGCTTTTAATATAGTTTGATATTTTAGAAGCATTTAACAGAGGTTGCTGACTTTCATGCTGAAAGACTGATGACGACTTTTGAAAGGTATAACCCGAACTAAAAATTAATTTTCCACCCAGTTTCTCTAAAGCCAATTTTTCAGCGTTAAACTTACCTTCGTGTTCTCGACCTTTTACCATAGCTTTAGGCTGAAGCTTTTCAATTAATTCAGCGCTTGGTAAACCATTAATCAAGCAATAATCGACAAAACTCAATGATGATATAACATCAGAGCGATCTTCTTGATTGTTATATTGGGTATTTGCCTGAATGTCATCACTATTAACCGCGACCACTAATACATCACCACATTCTTTTGCAAAGCGTAATAAACGAATATGTCCAGGATGCAAAATATTAAAATCACCAGTAACTAAAACCAGTTTCCCTAATGTGTCGCGTTTTGTTATAAGATCTTCTAATAAAATAGTCATACTCTATTCGCTTTATTGTGATCAAAGAAAGGGTAGAAAATTAAAAAGTAATTAATGCTCGGGTGATTTTTCGTTGTTCAAGGTCGTCAATCGCTTGATTTATCTCATCTAAACTATATTCATTCGACAACAGCTTTTCTACCGGTAATCGATATTTATTAATAATATCAACAATAATAGGTAAATCTTGATCAGGTTGAGTTGCCCCTCCCCAACTTCCTTCTATTAATTTTCCACAAATCAATTCAAAAGGGTCTAATTTTATCGTTTCTCCAGCAGGGGGATGTGAAGCAAAGATACACCGACCACCACCACGTTTAATTAACGAAAATGCTGCTTCTATTGTGCTTGTTTTACCTGCTGCTTCAACAATACCATCAAGGCCTAATGGGAAGTCTTGCTTAAACTGGGCAATGCCTTTTTCATCAACGCTATAACAATGAGTTGCGCCTAACTCTTTAGCCAGGTTCAGCTTTTTCTCTTCGATATCAAAGGCAACAATATGTTCAGGTTTAAAATGATTCATCGCTAAAAGTGCACTTAAACCAATACCGCCTAGTCCGAAAACGCCAACACTACTATTTGTTTTGGGCTTTAGCTGATTAAGAACAATTCCTGCTCCTGTTGGTAAAGCGCAACCTAATAAAACCGCTGTTTTTTCAGGGATGTTTTCAGGTAATTTGACAACACGATTCTCCGAAACCACAGCGAAAGTAGAGAATGTGGTAACAGCTCCAGAATTTATCAAGCGATCACCTTGTTGATATTGGCAGCCTCCAGCATCTAGACCTTTCCCTTTGATCCACCCTAAAACAACAGTGTCTCCTAAGCTAACTTTGTCTACATCTTTTGCCATTTCTACCACAGTTCCCACGCCTTCATGCCCTAAAAAGTGTGGTAAGAATTTATCTTCACCACGATCGCCACGCACTTCCATAAGCTGGCTATGACAAACCCCAGCATAGCTTAGCTTTATCAAGAGTTGACCACTCTTTAATATGGGCGAATCGATATCATGATGAATGGCTAAAGGCTGGTTGGTTTGCTCTAAAACTGCTGCACTAACTTTCATTTACTTTTCACTTATTCGTTTTAATCAGTTGTTCAACAAGGCACAAGTAATGTTGCTTCAATACTCACTCGGGTATGATCAGATAGATTAACCATTCCACCATGGATCAATTCATCATGGAATACGACAAACTCTCCCGGCTTAGTAACTAAATTAACAATGTCTAACGATTTTTCCGGAGTATCTAATTTAGGCTTTGCAATACCCGTATGATCAATTTCACCATGATAATTGATATCCGTATTCAAATGTGAATTTGGCACAACTCTTAAGCCACTTTGCTCCGGCGTAGTTGCAAGAGCTATCCAAATTTTAATGCGCCTTCTATTACTAGCTAGCACACCGTGCCCTAGATCCCAAAACCATTTGTCAGCATGAAGCGCCCCGATGTCAGAATTCCCTGGCCTTACGATTCGCCAATAGACTTCTTCCCAGCCGCTATTCTCCTCACCTGAAATACTGTCAACACCAAGTTTATCTACTAAGGTTTTATAAAAACTTAATGACTTAACTTTATTAACCGCATTTGGTCCCAATATTCGTGCTCTTTTCGGCCACAATTTTTGATGTTCAACTAACTCACTTTTTAAATGATATTGATTCATTGGTATTGATGACATAATCGTAGAGCATTCTGGTTGTTCAGTTAATAATCGTGTGTAGTACTGATCTTCAACTAAGCTTTTAATGCTGGCTAAGTCATTATTTGTCATGTTTGAAATAAAATAACCTGGCTTACCATCTAACAACTCACTTAGGTTTGAATGAGAACTTATATCTACTTTCATTTTTCTACCCGACTATTTAAAATGTTGGCAACATTACTCTTTGGCATAGCTTTAATTAATTTTTAATTAAAGCTACCGATGGTATTATTTTTAAAAATGAGCCTCCGCGTTGAAGATGCTGTTTATTTTTATCAATAAACATATCGCCAAAACGCCAAGGTAAAATAACAATACATGAATGTGGATCATCTTGAGTCGCTGCTGAAGGCAAAACAGGAATTCGATATTCAGGACTATAAGTATTCTGTTTTATTTCATTGTCATCAATTAAATAATCGATGAAGTCTTCGATCCCCAATACAGAAATTACTGTGGTAACCGTTGCTGATGCACCAAAGCCAATAACCTTTGTTCCTTGGCTTTTTAATAAAGATAACTGTTGGTGAACTTGCACTTTCAACTCATTAATACGCTGACAATAATCTTGATAAGTCGTTATGTTAAATAAGCCAAAATCACTTTCTAATTTTATCAACTCACTAACAGAAGAATTAATCGTTCTTTTGTGAGACTTTAATCCCGCGTAAACTCTTATTGAGCCGCCTTTACTGGCTAACTTTTCAACATGAAAAAGCTCTAAGCCGTGAGCGCTGAAAAATTGTTGAAAAGTAGTCACTGAAAAATAGGATAGGTGTTCATGGTAAATATTATCGAAAACAAAGTTTTCTATCAGGCTGAAGTGGTAACCTGTTTCAATGATCCAAGCACCATCATTATCAAGTAAAGAAGTTGCGGCTTTAGCAAACGCATTAATATTGTCAACATTAGCAAATACATTATTTGAAGTAACTAAATTAAATTGACCTTGTTCATGCATTACATGCTTTGCGATTTCGTCATCCAAGTAACTGTTATAAGTTTTTATGCCATATTTATTTAATGCGGTTGCGATTTGCTTCGAGGGTTCAATGCCAACAACATTACAACCCAATGATTGATAATGCTTAAGTAGCATTCCATCATTACATCCAATATCTAAGACTTTACTGCTATTTGATAGCGACAAGTATTCTGCACTGGTTTGTGCATATTGTTGAAAATGTTGATTTAACCCAGGTGATGATTCTGAAACATAGATGTAATTATCATAAATAGCAGAAGCATCAACAACGTATTCAAGCTGCAATAATCCACAATCATCACACAGTAAACACGCTAAAGGGTAAGAACCTTCGTTACCAGTTTCCTTAAAATAATCATCTGCAATGCCTGTAGTATCAAAGTCGATAACTTTATTCAGATTTTTACTTACACACGCTCGACAACTTGCTAGTTTTGTTAAATTAACAGTCATGTTTTTCTACTCGATTCAATTGTTGTTGGCAACACTTTAAAAATTCGGTAATTTTTTCATCTTCACCTTCTTTCGGGGCAAAATGAGCTGCTATCATATTAGTTCTTTCAAATGGTCCTTGGACCACTTCTTTGAAAATAAATTCGTCACTAATGATATACAAAGAATGAAAAACACCTTTTGGCGTTCTAACATAGTTACTGCCTTTATTGGAGTCGGCATGTAAATAAACGATATTAAGTAATTCACCGTTATTATCATAATAAAACATCGCCCCTTCACCTTTGATTAAAGTCAGTGATTCATCACTATTACTATGAGCATGCGGAGGTACGTAATTTCCTTTACGATGTAGAATAAACATTTCATGTAAAACATCATCAGGATGGCTATGAATGCAAATTCGACACCGGTGGCGTTCATTGAGTTTTGCTTGCGTACTCAGAAATGAAAAGTATTGCTCGTTGATACCGCAAAGTGTTCCTGATAAATAGTACACTTCGTCATTAAATTTCGTTAATTGATCCGTTAACATAACCATTAACTTAGCTGCTTAATTTCATTGATGATATTCGCAGGGGAATGTGCCGTAAATATTTTCGCATCTTCAAAATTTCTTGCCCGAATGTTTGTGCTAACAATGTCATCATTTTCATGGTTAACAGACAAGATAAATACATATTTATTATGCTGTGCTAAAGATGATAGACCTTGAATTGCAATGTCATTTGCTGACATAAACAAACCTTGCTTCTCTTGTTGGTCGTCAATGATTAAATCAACATGCTCATTTAGTGACAAGCCATGCAAAATCATTGAAGAACGACACCCTGAGCCATAAAGCGCCACTTGGTAACCTTTAGCTTTGTACATTTCTATAGTTGCTTTCAGCTCTTGGTTATACTGTGTTACGAGCTGAGAGTAACCTTGATATAATGAAATATCCTGCTGTGTGGATAAAGTAAATGTTTGCACATCTTGTTCTTTAACCGCTAGCATAAAGGTTGCTTCGCCGCTAAATTGATAGGTGCAATGTTCAACTATTTTGAATCCCATACCTTCAAGCGCTATTTTGAGGTTACTTGGGGTGAAATAATTAACATGCTCTTCCCATAAGCAACTGATATCACCCGTTTTTAACGCTATTTCTGTGTTTGGTACTTCAATGCCAATATAACCGCCAACATTTAATAATTGATTAACTGAGGCGAGAAATTTTTCAACATTCGGAATATGCTCCATGACCTGACGGGCAAACAAGGCATCGACTTTTCTGTCAGCTAAATCATTAATAACCGCCTCGTCAAAAAACTTATTGATGACCTCAAATCCCTGCTCTCTCGCGGTAGCAGATGATACTTTATTAGGTTCAATACCGATACATTGAAAATCACCATGTTTGGCAATACTCGATAAGAAAAGCCCATCATTACAACCCACTTCAACAATCGTTCCTGATGACAAATATTGTGTTAGCTTGCGACATTCATCTTCAATATGAGGTTGCTTTTTCCAAGCACTAAAACAAAAGTTATACTCTGAATATAAAATGCTAGGCTCTATAACCTCAGCAAGCTGCCCCATTCCACAAAATTGGCAAACTAATAAACGCATTGGATATTTTTTTCTCGCTAAAGCCCCTTCAGCGGTTGCCGAAAACTCGTGTGCGATAGGTGTTTCACCTACATCAATAACTTGTTCTAACTTTTGGCCTTTACACAATCCACACTGCTGCATGTTTACCTACTTATAATTCTATTGTTTTAACAACACTCATGTATTGCTGGCCCCGGCCCCAAAATGATGAAAAACTGGCAAAATTTACATCTTCAATTGCGCAACCTGACAATACTTGCTCAATAGCCTGTAAAAAATCATCAATCGCTTGGGCGGTTTGTAAATCACACTCTCTAAATATTTCTTTTAATTTAAGCAATTTACCTGCCAAAAATGGCCATTGAGTAATGCTTTTATCAAGACAAAAATCATGGTGCATATCATAAATTGCTGCGATTAATTCAATCACTATCTCTTGTTCAGCTAGATTTTCGTTTTGATTGAATTCGGTATTGTTTAGAAATGACAACTCTATCGCACGATATTGCTGCTGTAGATGATGTAATGATTGATTATTAACAGCGATCAATTCTTTATACCAGCGCCAGTCCTGATAAAAACTTGGGCTACTGCCCATAAATTCGAAATCATCTTCAAGCTCTGCAGCAGCTTGAGCAATCGAAAATTGATAATTTTTCCCCCAAGGATGAATAATACTATCGAGTACCCAATCTTCAGTATGGCGACTGACAAATTTTAGATGCTTAAGGTGGTGATCAAAAAAAGCGACAAGTTTAGCTAGCTTTTCCTCTTCATTATTTGCACTAAAAAAAGGTAATAACATTCGTCTCATTATTTCAGCAAGTAACGACACGTAGGTAGCTGTCGTGATCACTAAGATGCCACCAGGCTTAACAAACTGCGCGACTTTATTTAAAATACCTTGCGGATCGTCTTGCCCAGGTAATAACCCTTCACACAGTACAACATCATATTGTTTTTCATCTTGGTATTCTTCAATTAACGCCTGCTCTATTTCAACATTTGATTCTGGATGAAAATCCCCTTTGGTGATCCTATGAGAGATATATTCAAAACCCGATAGAGAGCCTTCAACTAATTTGTAGCGTTTAGGCTTCAAAAGACTGGTCAATAAAGCATTATCACCAGAACCAGGACCAAACTCTAAAACATCTTTTCCTGCAATTAATGACGGCGCAATACCTAATTGACGATATAAACCAATTCTGCGATTAACATGTTTTTTTCTATCATCATTGTCAATTTTTTGCCTTACTGGCACAACGCCTTGTTTATTATAAAATGAAACAAAATTTCCCATAATTTCCCCAAACGTCATTTACCAAGCAAGCGTTTTTTTTAATTCACTGCTTTGCATGGCTAGTTCTATTATTTTTATTGTTGCGATAGCATCATCAATGCTAACGGCTACTTCGTCTTTTCCATTCAAGACACTAGCGATATTTTTATAGAAATAACGATAGTCTCCTTGAACAGATTTTATTTTTTTATTGCCATTTTTGTTATAAAGAATGCCTGAATTCTCAATGGGTTCAGTTATCCATTGATGATGATTAAGTGGTTCGCTACTTAGCCTTGATTCTTGTATATCGAAATGTTGCTTAATAAAGGTACCTTTATCTCCTTCAAGATAAAAGCGAAAAGGAGAGTGTGCAGCTAACGAGCTTGCTCTTAGCACAACTTCAAGTTTGGGATAAATAAGCTTGATATTAAAGTAATCACATACCTCACTCCTTTCACGTTGCATAGCCAGTGATGCAGAAACAAATTGCGGATAACCAAACAACTGAAACGCCTGATCCGCTAAATGAGGTAATAAGTCATAATGAATACCAGCTCCTGGTACGTTAGCATCTTTCCACTTAGTGGACTTTTCAGGACGATATTTGTCAAAACGGGATTCAACATAACTCAGTTGCCCAAGAGTATTGTTACTTTGTAAATCTAACAAAGTGAGAAAGTCACTATCCCATCGGCGGTTATGAAAAACGCTAAAGAGTAATCCCTGCTTTATTGAGAGCGCTTTTAATTGATAGGCTTGTTCACTGGTTACCGTGCAAGGTTTATCAACAACGACATGTTTTCCTGCTAACAATAACGCTTGGCATTGTTCAAAATGTAAATGGTTAGGGGTCAGAACGACTGCTAAATCAAAACGTTCATCTTGGGCAAATTCAGTCAGGTTATCTATAACATGAACATCACCAACTAACGAATGAATTTGCTCGAGTGATTTACTGCTTAACACTGTGCTAATGTTAAAGCCTTCAACTGTATTTAATAGCGGAATATGAAAATGGCGCGCAGCAAGCCCTAAACCAATAATACCAACATTAATCATTAATCATTAACCATCTCGTGTTAAAGGCTGCATTAATAGCAACTCATCGGTTTCATTTGACTGATAATAATCGTGTGCTAACTGGGTAATACTGCTCGTTCTCAAACGAGAATAATAGCCTTTTTTTAAATTTTTAGTCATTGGATGAAAACTGTTTTTTAAGCGAAAATCGATACTCCAGCGTGTCATATTACTGGTATTCTCTTTCTGACCGTGGATCAGTCCCAAAGTGAAACCTAGCCCTTGGCCAAAAGGCAAAGATATAGACTTCATTTGCTCTTCCTTTAAACTCAATAGTTTTTTCGGCGCGTAAAGAAAGCCCATTTCATTTTTATCTGTCCCTTTTTCAACATCAACTCGATTTACTTGCTCTACTTTATGCTCAGTAAACAAATGACTTTTAGGGACAATATTTAAACCACAGCCGGCTTGTTGATCGACTAATGGCAATGATAATGACACTTCAAATGCCGAGTTACCATAATCGGTATCTCGATGCATGCCAATATTGTCAAGTTCAGCGCCCGGCCGTGCAATTCTTAAGTAAGTAAAGGTTTGCAAATCAATATCAGGGCCAAACAAGCTAATAAAAAAATCAATATTGTCTTCAACAAACTGACGATGAAGATTTAGCTCATTGACTTTTTTATAAACTTTAAATTGGAATTCATCGTGCTGCTTTGCTGAGATTTTCAATTGATGATAATCAGCTAAAGAGGTAAACGAATCGGGGAACTCTTCTCGGCATAGAGTTTCACAGACATCTTTGATTTGTTGTAAAAATTTCAGTTGTTCAAATTGATGAACAAAATACCCGTCTTGTGCAAATGTTAAGTCATTTATTGTCATTAAAAAGGTCCTTTAAAATACTCACCAGGAACATCATGATGCCCCGCGCGAATTAAACCTTGATATAAATCAACAACCTCAACATTTTTTACAATGAAATGTGCATGCTCTGCAATCTCTTTTGCGCCAAAATAATAACCTTTTGTCAACCCATAGCTAGTCGGCTCAGGAATATCTGGCATAGCAAGACGCTTAGGTGCGGCTTTAAGTGCTGAAAAGTGCTGTTCGCTAATGTGGGCAACAATATCGCCTGCAACTGAACCTGTCGTTGCTCCGGTATCTAAAACTAATAATCGCCCTGTTTTAATTACGGAGGCTTCGATGGTTGGCCAATCAATGGGTTTTATTGAACGTAGGTCAATCAATTCAGCATTAATACCTTGTCGTTTCAATTCATCGACAGCTCGCATTGCTTCAACGGTTAAATAAGACATCGAGACAATGGTGATATCTTCACCTTGTTCAATAATTCTTGCTTTATGCATAGGCAAATAATTACTATCAACTAAGCTGGTATTATCTTCAACCATACCCGTTTGATTATGTAACCAGCGATGCTCTAAAAAAACCACCGGGTTATTATCAAAAATACTTTCTAAAAGCATTTGTTTTGCATCTTGTGGAGTTGTTGGCATAACCACTTTTAAGCCCGGGATATGGGAAAATAACGCATGTAGATTTTGTGCATGAGTTGGCCCTTGTCCCCAGCCACGCCCAATAATTAAGCGAATAGTCATAGGAACACTTCGCTGACCATTGAACATATAGTGCCATTTTGCCGCGCTGTTTATCAGTTGATCAAATGCTAATAAGAAAAAGTCTAAACGTTGGTGAACCATCACCGGTCGCATGCCTGCTATAGCAGCACCAACACCAATACCTGTCATACCATTTTCAGCTGTTGGCATATCAAAAACACGCTCAGGAAATTTTTCCACTAAGCCTTTTGTTGTTTGAAAGATTCTTAATGGGTCGTCAACACCCAAGCCATAACAAAGCACATCATCACTTTGTTCCATTGCGATTAACATAGCTTGGTTAATTGCTTCGGTAAACATTAACTCTTGTTGTGGCATTATTGAGCTCCTGATGCATAGACATGTTCTGCTAGCGTACTTGCATCTGGAAAAGGAGAATCTTTAGCAAAAGCAAATGCCTGTATTATTGTTTTCTTAACTTGTTCACGGATATCATTCATAGCCTCTTTCGACATGAGGTTGTTATCTTCTAACCATTTTTCAAAACGAGCAATCGGCTCTAATTTTTGCCAGCTTAAAAATTCTGCCTCTGTACGATACCCTAATTGGTTATCATAATGTGG
>Ga0105359_10002627_pt1 | contig 14838 bp, 10 predicted proteins | sample GOMGulsemesocosm_6_FD_83659 | JGI IMG/M metagenome (GOLD analysis project Ga0105359, IMG submission 83659) | Methane-oxidizing microbial communities from mesocosms in the Gulf of Mexico - GOM8C Gulf of Mexico | ecosystem: Environmental > Aquatic > Marine > Cold seeps | place: Gulf of Mexico...
GCAAAGAGAATTCTGTGCTGTTTGACGTAAAGTACATGCCACCAATAGATGAGGCTGATGCGCGGCTTTAATACAAACAGCTCCTCATCGGCTTATTAGTAATTTGTTGTGCCTGCGCCGGTTTTATACATAATCCAAAGCAACGGACCATAAGCCACCAGGCACAATAACAGACCAGCACTCGGCCATACTGAAGCCCCCCAGGCCAACGGCAATAACCACAACAGATTTACAAGCAGAACTGCCCAGGTTACTGGCAAATGGGCACCCCATTTGCGCGAAAGAATTTGGTAAGCATGGCTGCGATGAGCTTGGTGAACCTTCTCACCCATTTTTGCCCGTCTCACCAGAGTTAAAGTTGAATCGGCAATAAAAACAGCTAGCAAAATCAACCAAGACCAAAGACTAATGAAGCCGGTTGCCGAGGTTATCAGAGCCAACGCGCCAAGCATGAAGCCCAAAAACCCACTTCCCGCATCACCCATGAAAATCTTGGCCGGCGGCCAGTTAAATACCAGAAAACCCAGCACACAACCTGCCAAAGCCAGCAAGATCACAGGCCAGTGAACTCCATCTGCGACCCACAAAATAAGGGCCGCGCCACATAGGGAGGTAATAGCTTCTACACCGGCAATACCATCAATGCCATCCATAAAGTTAAACAGATTCAACAGCCAAACTAATGCAACCAGGCTCACGCCAGAAAGCAGCCAGCCACTTTGCCACTGCCAACCAAAAACAGATAAAGAAGGCAGCTGACTCAGTGATAACAACAAAATCAAAGCCACTAAGAAATGAATTAACAAGCGCCACTGCGCGGGAATATGCCGATGATCATCGATATAACCCACAATGGCCAACACAGCCCCAGTGAACGCCAGGGTATACACTTCGCCAGCAGCAAGGTTAAAAACCCAACCCGCCGCCAACAAAAAACAGATAAAGGTGACCACAATAGCCATGCCGCCGCCCGTTGGCGTAGGCGTCGAATGCGAACTGCGCTCATTGGGGATATCTAGAAGCTGGCGTTCGTTTGCATGGCCGATTAAATAGCGCGTCAATATCGCGCTGACAGCAAAGCAACTCGCTAAAACTAGTAACTCAACAATCATAATTTATAACTTCTTGGTAAAAGCCCAACGCATGGACTGAGCAACTGAAAAAGGTGGCGTCCAGTCAAGAGTGTTCATGGTGTGCTGACTATCTATCCTGAAATCGCTGGAAAGGCGCTTAAACATTGCTTTCCGCCCCGTAAGACAAGCAAACAGCTTCAGCATAATGAGAGGTACTTTCCACAACCGAGCACGTTTTCCACGGCCATTGGCTATCAGTTTAATCAACTGCGGCGTACTAACAGGCTCATTATCGCAGCATAGAAATACCTGCCCTGCGGCGGCAGGATGCTTAATACAAGTTTTAATAAGGTCTATCAGGTTATTAAGACTCAGCATATCACGCTGGTTTTTGATCAAGCCCAACGGCAACGGCAATCCCTTATCAACGGCTTTGGCGAGCAACGCTAGATTACCCTTAACACCCTGCCCGTATATTAGCGGAGGTCGAATAACCACTAGCTCCATTGAGCTTTCGGAACACAGCGCTTTCAAGCCCTGCTCAGCCTCCCACTTCGAATGTCCGTAATCATCTTCGGGGTTAGCTGAGTCGTCAAAACGGTATACCCGATTAGACTCGCCCTCACCATTAACTTTGATTGAGCTGATAAAGATAAAGCGCTTAACACCCGTTTCAACCGCCTGACGTGCCAGATTTAGAGTGCCTTCAACATTAACACGTCGGAATTCAGCCAATGGATCTTGGGCTGAATCGTTCATGATGTGAGCGCGAGCAGCAGTGTGAATGATCACGTCAACCCCTTTAAGCAACTCTTGCCAATTTGTATTTTCACAGATGTTGCCGACTTCCATTTCACCAGAATACTGAACCGTCCTTACAGTCTTGATCAACTCAACGTCAATACCAGCACTTAAACTGTTGCAAACGGACTTACCAACAAAGCCGTTAGCTCCGGTTACCATTACTTTCATTGGATTCATCACTCTGAACACAGGCTCAATATATCTGCTGCCATATCTCGCATAATTCTTTTACGAGAAAACTTCTGTAAAAATTCAGTACGAGGTTTAACGCCACCACCCAAAGAAACGAATGCTATTTCAGCCTGCTCAGCATCACAAGGTGCAAACACAGCCGCATTATCAATTTCATCCTTAACGAAATCTTCAGCATAGCCTGCGACGCCAGCAAGGATTGGTTTGCCCATCGCTGCATACTCAAAGAGTTTTGAAGGCAGGACCTTCCGGAACGCGGGATAATCGTTAAGATGAAGAAATAGAACATCGGCCTGTTTATATGCCTTAACAAGCTCATTTCTATTTACCGGCGGCAACAACTCGACGTTGCCTAATTTATGCTCTTTTAAAGAGTCTTGCAGTTGTGCCTTGCGACCACCGTCACCAATTATCTGAAATACAGCCTTTCCGGAAAGACGCTTTGCCATTTCGGGAATTATCTCATGAAGCCCCTGCCCTTCTCCGATATTACCGGCGTAAAGTATCTTTACAGGATCTTTTCGCTCAAAATCATCACTACCGCTGGGCGAAGCTTCGATAAATTCATTATCAATGCCATTGGTAAACCAGCTGAATTTTCCTTTGGGATACCTTTCCTTGAAATAACCTTCAAATCCTCTAGAAACAAGATTAATTTTATCTGCTCGAGAAAATGCCAAGCGCTCCACCAGCGAGAAGACAGGCTTTACAATAGTCGCAATTTTAGGGGGCAACACATCACCAACGGTATCTACAAAAATGTCGCGAATATCCAAATACAGCTTCGCCCGCTTCTTGCGTGCCACCCAGGCACCGAGCACCGCAGTCATTAAGCGCGACGAAGTGGCATACACCAAATCATAGTCCGTACTCTTGGTTACACGAACAGCTTCCTTTGAAAAGTGCAGGAAGGCTTTTGACTGATCAAACATACCGCTATTGTGACTTGGCAGTTTGACACGGTGTATTTTGAGGCGATCAGAAGACTCCGTTTCTTCGGCATCAACTGAGAAGGAGCTGTATCTGTTTGGGAGCGTCGTCACCACATCGAAGTGAACATCTCCCGGGGCATTCTTTAAAAGTTCATCAACCAGTGCGCTCGTACGGAAAGAACCTGCACACAGATCAGGCTTGAAATAGAAGCTTAAAATTAGAATTCGCAAATTCATCTCACCACTCTACCGTTGTTGTTATCGAGTCAGAGGAGAATTTTGCGAGCAAACAGTGATTGTCAATATTTCCACCAAATCTAGAGTGCCACCTTGAACCTTTTAGCTCTGTTGTTATTTTCCCATCAAAGCGTACCGTCAACTCCTTTCCCGACATCAATGTCAAAACATAACTATTCAAACCATCCTCTTTTGAAACTTTCACATCAGGATGGATATAAAAATATGCCTTAGACTCAGAGAAATCACCTTCAAGCCGGTCTACAACCATCATTTTTTTATCGTGAAAGTGCCAATCACGGCTATGGACAACCTTGCCTTTCAATCGACGGTAACCGTTATGCGAACAGCTAATTTTTAAATCATCATTTACACCAATGACTGGAGCAGAAGGGTAAGCCCTACGAGCAACACGAAAACCACCCCATACCTCAGAGGAATCTTCCCCATCAACCTCTACCGTATTATGAGCCCCTGTTCCTCTCTGTCGCAGTCGCTCAGCATCATCACCATATTTAGACGTACCAGAATTAACAAACACTCTGTTCCCAAACAAACTCAACTCAAAACTCAACGTATCTGCATGCGCATGTCCAGGCTGGTAATCCGGCCCCACTTTTGCCAAATCAAGTATTGCCTTGTGTTCGGCAGGCCATTTTACAGAGACATAGCCAGTATCAGGCAAAACTGTATAGGTCAATCTATCGACAGGTATAAAGCTGAGCTCTACGCCGAAACTTGCAGCATAACAAGTTAAATCTTGATAAGTAGGGGCAATTCCAAAAGCCGCATCATTGAAGAAGGAAATTTGACCATCGGGATGAATCATATTTTCTAACCACAATAACCCTCTCTGAAGTATTTTTTTCCAACATACAACCCTACTTTCTAATTTATCAATGCCACTCCTACCCGCCAAATTAATCAAATCACATACATCCCACAGCAGGGCGGCATGGTACATCGGGCTAAGTTCAAAGTGCCCGCCATCAGCTAAAAACTGCTCAGGCATCTCACGATCCAATATTGACAATCCCTTTTCTAGCCAAACTTCTGAAGCTTCTCCTTCAAAGAACGTACCTACAAAAACCAGCGCCTTGGCATTGGCAAAAAGATGATTCCCAAGAATATGATACTCAAGTCGCTCAACAAGAGCCGCAGCCTGCTGCCCCATACTAGCCAAGATAGATTCATCATATTCCTGGAGGGAGGAACACCACTTAGATAAATTAACAAGCCGTAACGAGATACTGTATGGCTCCCAACCATTTCCAGAAGCAGGTGGATTCTCGTCAATCCATTTTCCCACTAACTGATAAAGAGCCTCTTTGTTATCAGAGGTCCATTGGCCATTTAACACATCCAAATAATGTAAGTTGTATAACCATAACTTTGGTTTGCTTGGGTCATTCCAACCGTTCTGACTATCTATCGAACCTCGATAACCCAAAAATTCGAACTCGCTACAACCATCCCAATCAACAAGCTGCCAAGCTGGGCTAGACCAAGAATTGAGCCATAATCTAGGCTTAATCTCGGTAGCACTAGGTATTTTAACCTTCTTTATACGGTACCATACACGCCACGCCACTTGCTTTACCCGCAAGTAACGCACCGTATTAAATAGAAGGTTTAAACGACCAACTAACATTAGTTAATTCAGCTTTTCTGACTGCGAAGTAATTCAGCAACCTGAATACTAACTCGCGCCACCTCGAAGACTTCATCAGCACTTATAGGAGTAGAGTCGCCATTTTCTATAGCCCTTAAAAATTCATTTACGCAGGCATTTTGTCCCTTATCTTGACGCCAAAGGTTCAATTTTCTAAAGCCTGGAAAACCATACCCACGCAACTTTCGGAAATTATCAAGTTGAAGAACACGGCCTCCTGCGAATATTTCTAACCTTTCTTTAGGAAAATTAGTCGCTCCATTTGCCAAATAATGAATAGTTCCAAATGAACCATCAGCAAACCCCAATGTAATTGATGCCTTATCCTCTGTGATCGCTATGCTATCGTTATTTCCCATACGTCTGGCTTGGACAGAGACAATCTCAGCACCCGCAAAAAACCTCATCAGGTCAATGTAATGACAAGCTTCACCAATAATTCGCCCACCCCCGACTTCATTATCCTGCACCCAGCTATCCGCCGGGATTTCACCCGCATTCATGGTGAAAACAAATGATTTAGGTTCTTTAATTGACTTCAGCAAGCTATGCATCTTCTGAACTTGAGGTGCAAAACGACGGTTAAAACCAAGCATCAGATGCGGATTACTGCCATTTTCATGCTGGGTTATATAGGCGTTTTCTACTTCAGCTAATTCAGCCGAATTAATAGCCAAAGGTTTTTCAACAAACACATGTTTACCGGCATTTAGAGCGCTAGTAACGAAACGTGCATGCGTATCGTGCTGTGTCACAATGGCCACAGTGTTAACAACTTCGTTGGCAAGCATGCCAGCAATATCTGTGGCGGCAGCAGCAAACCCAGCCTTATCGCCATGCACAACTCCGTTGATACCACCTGCTGTTACAATAGTATGTAACTGACCACCAGCACTCTTAAATGCAGGAATAAGAACACGCGATGCATAATTACCGGCACCAATAAATCCCATAACAGGCTTCTTTGCATCAAAAGATAAACACGAAGACAAAACAACATTACTTACATTTCGCGTACTAACATCAGAATTATAATCTAACAAAATACCTAGTGCCGTCTTATCACTTGTTAATAACTCATACGCATCAGGCGCATTTTCAAACATAAAGCGGTGTGAAATTAAAGGCTTAACGTCAATTTGATTGTTCGCCATCATATCAAGAACAGCCTCAAAATTACGCTGCTCAGTCCACCTGACAAACCCTATTGGGTAATCATTACCATTGTCTTCGTAAAAAGGGTCGTAACGGCCAGGGCCATATGAGCATGAAACTTGAAAGCTCAATTCTTTCTCATAAAAATCAGCACGATTTAATTCCAGCCCGGTAACACCAACCAACACTATTCGGCCACGCTTACGACTCATTCTTGCTGCGTGCGTAACTGGATCATTCGTTTTTGTAGACGCTGTGATAATTACAGCATCAACACCCCGGCCTTTGCTAAATGCCATGCCGGCTTCAACGGGGTCGTCCCCTTTACCAGGGTTACAAATTTCAGCACCAAACCCCTTAGCTAGATCCAACTTTGCTTGATCATAATCGATTGCCAGCACCCTACATCCGTGTGCCTTAAGCAATTGAACAGTCAGTAGGCCAATAAGCCCCACACCTGTCACAACCACACTTTCACCCAGCGTAACATTTAACAACCGAATACCTTGTAATCCGATGCTTCCTAAAACGGTAAAGGCGGCCGATTCATCGTCGACTTCATCCGGAATCTTTGCGCAGAGATTTTTTGAAACCTTTACCATATCCGCATGCGGCCCGTTTGACACAACGCGATCTCCAGCGCTAAAAGAGCTTGAGCCGGCCCCTGCTTCTACTACTACGCCAACATTGCAGTACCCTAACGGCATTGGTTGTGACAATTTTGATCTTACTGTATCAATTGTCGACATTAGTCCATCTGTTTTGGCCTTCTCTAAGACCATTTTGACTTTTTCGGGCTGTTGTCTTGCCTTCTGGATATAGGAAGCCTTCCCAAAATCCACCAACATCCGCTCTGTTCCTACTGAGATCAGCGATTTCTTTGTAGCAATCTTCACCGCGTTTCTTGCTGCAATGGGCGCAGGAGCCTCTAAATGCTCGACCTTCCCAGACGTAATATTTTGCATAACTTGTTTCATTAAGAATTAATCCTAAATTCGGGCTGACAAATAACTTTTTCACCATTTTCGACTGCTTCTTTTATTTTAAGAACAAGAAGCCCTGTAGCATAAACATAATCAATTGACTCCGAAGCACCGCTATCAGAAATCGAGTTTTTATACGTATTAAGAATATTTTCCTCATGCCCATGATCCCTAAACAAGGGCGATATTTTTTTCTTAGATGGTCCGATATCTAATGACAACTCATAAAAATCTTTGAGCACACCCAATAACGCTCCTTTATGTGCAATTAGAATTTCCCGCACCCCTTCAAATGGATCTTCTTTTGCAGAGAAGGTTATCGACGCATTCGATCCATCTGAAAACGACAGGGCGACGCAAAAGTTTGAGTTCGATTGAGGCAACTCTGCTGGAGTAATAACACAGGGAAAGGAGTTATCTAGACCGACTAAGTGCAGACTTAAGTCGGACCAGTGGCACAGATTTCCCATAATCCGTCCACCTTCTTTCTTCGCATGATACCAATGAGCATCGTCTATCTCGTGACCGGCAACAAACCAATTAAAACTTGCCGTACCAGACTGAGCATCCATTGAACTCTTAAGGCGATTGAAAAGCTTACTTCTAGGCCTATTAAAACCAAGAAAAACCTTGGAACCCGGATTATTCTGCATGGCAATACGAAGTCTTTCTAGCTGGTCAAGCGTTACTGCATGAGGCTTTTCTATTTGGACATGTTTCCCCGCATTTATTGCTTGTATCGCGTATTCCGCGTGACTAGCATGATTAGATGCTATAAACACCAAGCGAACATCGGAATCAGCTAGTATCGTTTCCACATTTGTTACGGCAGCGTAACCCGAATAATATCCAATTAATGAGCGTGACTTAGATTTATCAATATCAAGGGCGTACTTTATTTTAGCCCTTGTAGATTTAGATAAGTAATAAGCGATGGTCGAAAATGAAAAGTTTCCGCACCCGATAATTGCAACATCTCCTGCTCCCTTACTTTTAGGGTTAATCCAAACGTCACCGTCAAAACTTTCACTGTTTTTCATATGTAAACTAGACTTCACCTTGATAAAGGTACGCGCTAGCCCATACATACGGAGATACCTAACAACCTTCCTTAACTTATAACTAAAACTAGCTCCCTTTGCGCTCACGTATTTCCACCTTCCATTAAATTTTTATAAACATTTTTCGTGACATTTTTCGTCTTATCCCAGGAATACTCCTTATCGAACAGCACCCTAGAAACTTGGCACATTTTTATATACCGCTGCTCATCGCAGGCCAATTTTTCAATCTCTTCCACAAGCCTATCTAGCTCCCCATAGGGCGTAACCACGCCACAATTTAACTCATCAACTAATTCGCTCAATATAATTTCAGAGTTAATAATTAAAGGCCTACCAACAGCTAAAGACTCTGACAGCTTATTTGGTGCTGCATAGCGATTTATTATCCGTTCCGGGCTGTAGTGTATGTAAACGAAATGAGCATCTTTTAAAAGCTCTATCGACTCCGCATAAGGTACATAGCCAAGGAAACGACACTTTTCACTTTGCTTAAAACGATCAATTAAATCAGGATCCCCCTCCCCAACTATTGTAACAATGGCATTATCAAGCCGATCAACAGCCGCCAGCAAAGTATCTACCCCCCTTTTGGAATCAATCCAGCCTGAATAGACAATATTAATGGGGGCGTCCTTATTAATCCGACAAGGCTCAAAACACCCAGGATCCATTGGAGTGTTTCTTATCGTCACTACGCGCTTACGACTAAATACCGGCAATGCTTCTGCTCTAAAATCTTCTGGAACCAAGGCTACATTTGACATTAAAACAACCAAACCTTCTATAAAGTTTAAAGCTGTATTAACAACCGATGGCAACGTGTATCTTTGAGCAAGATTATCGTGGATATTATAAATAATCTTTCCTCGATAAATGCAGCGATAAACAATTGCAGACATGAAAGACTCTATATCTGAAACATGGACTATCTCAGGGCGTAAACGCCTAAGCTGACCAAAAGCAGCAATGTTAAAAAAGAGCATCCCCAAAAGGTAAGTCAAAAGGCCCTTTCCATTCAACATCGGATAAAAGCGACCAATCCGCTTTACTTGTATACCATTAATTTTTTCCTCATCAAGAAGCCCTTCTTCTCGTTTCGCCGCCAAATATATTGAAGACAATTTCATTTCATCGGCTACCCTTACCATCCTGACTATGCGTGGATTAGGCCGGGAGGCTGTTCTCAAAAAAACAATATCCATTTTTACCTCAAAAAAAAACACTAGTCTTTATATACAATATCAATGTTCGAAATACCTAGGCTAACCTCCATCAACTGTCCATATCCATTTGAAAAGTATCCAAATGGATTCAACGTATTATCGAAGTCATCATTGCATTGATCATCTATCACTATCTTGCTATCGGTAAGTTTTACTGAACGCCGCTGGACGGTATTGCCATATGCCATATCCATCACAGCAGAAAATTGAGATATTTTGGAAAAACAACATTTCGTATTATTTTGCTTAGCAAACAACGCATTGGCCGAGCCAAAAAAACCATTAGGCTCCACTCCCGTACGCAACGTATTATGTACATTCACACTTCGGAATTGATTACGCCTATCGGGATTTGAAGTGTATAAATATGCACCTGGGTCTTTACATACATCATGCCCATTAATCATAACCTCAATCGAAAGCTGATCATTATGGCTGTGTACACCATTGCCATTTGAACCATTAGGTACGCTGTACAAACTCAAATAGAGCTTGCTCGACCTGAAGACCAATACCTGACTGTCCGGGTACCAATATTGTTGCAGACCATTTAACAAGCTTTCCCCTGCATCAACCTCGGATCGAAAACTAATTTCAATAGATTTTCTGACCACAGCATCAATCGGAGCTAATATTCCTTGAGTCTCAACACCTTTCGCTAAAGGTGCCTTAACATCAATCAAACTTCCCTTTGAAAGAGATAAAACGATGCTTCTTTCTAACTCGCAATTTGTAATATATTCTGGCAACTCTATATTGAAAATAGCGCTAGCTGCTGAAATATAAGCGCTATGATTAAGACAGTAGTCATCCCAGTAACTATCATTTTTATAATTTAGCGCACCTCCATCGCTAAGATTTCGATATTTACTTAAAGCCTCCTCTTTAGTCAAAAAAGAACCTATGGAGGTAAACTTGAAAAACCGCCCACTGTCGTTATCACCAATCTGACAGATACTTCCATCAGGCTTAGTCATATCGATACTATACTGAACAGCTGATTTTATACGCTGACAAAACCACTCAGGTAATTCCACTTTATAATTAATCACCTGGTATTCTTGCTCTACATAGTCTTTTAATCTGGGAGTTTTTTTCCAAGATTGGGTTTGGCACGTTTTCAGAGACTCTACTCTTTCTTGAGGCAATCCTTTTATCAAGGCTACTGCATATACAAGCATTTCCGTACTAAGACGATGGTAGCTAGTAGAACCCTCAAAATTACTACCATCACCATAATATTGCCGTCTCACCTCACTTATGATTTCTTGTAAGGAAAACGCCAACCACTGATTCGTTTGCACACTAGATTCTAAATAGGCAGAGACGAAGAGCAATCCAACGATATTGGCAAGGTAATGGTTTGAGGTTAGCTCTGGTGAGTATTCAAGGCTATCAACTATATGAACACCATGTTCATATACCGACTGAGATAATATCGCACGATATTCGTTATCAACAGAGCAACCAACCGCACTCTCAGCGAGTTCATTTGCAATCAACATATTGGACACCCGAATACCGACGTCCATTGCACAAACCCAATTAACCCCCATCCTTGGAGGATTCATGGCTATAAAATCTAAAATTTGATTACGGATTTCTCGACAATAGAGCTGCGCAGTTTCCTCGTTCTGTAATGCCTGTATAGCCAGCTGAGGCAGGTGCTGTAAACGAGCCAGTTCCCAAGGTACTTTTATATCAGCGCCCAATACATCCCCGTATTGAATTTTTGACGAAGCCGTTTTTTCTGACCAACGATAACCACTTTTAAAATCGACCTGCCAATCAATTGGCTCATAATCTTTATCAATCAAGGATCCAATAAGACTCGCCGAATCTGCATGCGGCTCTCTCAACAAGGCAGAAATAAGCTCCTCATAATTGCTAAAAGTAACTACATCTGCAGAGTATTTACACCCCTCAACACTAAGAAATTTATTATTATAAGCAACATTTATTGGGCCACTACCTAAAAGATCAAACGTATGGTCAACATACTGACTATTTAAGTAGTTCCACACATTAACATCTAGACACTTCGTATTTATCTTCTTGGTATTTAGATAGGCGTATTTGATCGTCAACTCTGTTGGATTCCGAGTATCGCGATTTATGTCAAGAAAAGAGTGGTACGTCAACCCAGAAAAAGTAAAGAGCCTTCGCCATATTTTGTGTAAAAACGCACGCAGGGGCATGCTCCGGAACTTTGCAAGTAAAAGTGCCAACCTATTTCTTGAAAACAACATTTTCAACTCAATTATTTCTCGGGGGGATTACTGAACCATCTAAATATTCGTAGCTTCAGCATGCTTTTTTTGCACGAATATGAAGGCGATATAAATAAAAAAAACAAATAACATTGCAGCTGCAGCTGCAACGACACTCCAAATAATATCGACCCCAAAAGCATAAAAACATACCAAAATAGAAAGTAACGCTAAAAGATAGCCTAATGACTCTCCCCAAGCATGATGGTATTTAAATATATTCATCAAAGTCATAGCGGGGAAAAACAACGACATCGCAATTACCACACTTGAAAAAACATCCAAAAGCACGACATCTTCAATGCCATACAAAATTGAAACGAGAGAAAGCCAAATAGGTTTTGCTAACACGATCAAAATAACCACGGCACTTAATTCAGCAAAAAAAATCAGTAAAGTTGAAAGATTAAGCTCTTTCAACTTTGAAATTGAACTCAACCACAACGCCTGAAATAGCACAGCGAACACAGGGGCCGCCGACAATGCCACCAACGCAATCTGATTTTCAGTAGACGAGGGAGAAAGCACAAATCTCGGAGCGGCTGACAACACAGAACAAAATAACGTAGCGATTGAAAAAAATGATAGTTTTTTATAACCGGAGCGATATTCCATTAGCGTAGGTAATTTATAACTCACACAATCGGAATCAAACAAAACATCAACAAATGCTAAAAGCGCAACGACCAAGCAAATAAAAATCAAGGTGGAATATTCTCCCTCCATTCGACCCCACAGCATCATCACACCAAGTATTATCACTCCAGCCCTTAAAGTCGCACGTACAAACAATCTTCTTGAAGCTGTTTGCACGTTGGTTTGATAGACATCAAACCCATTCCTTAAATCAATAAAGGCCTCTGAGAATTTTACAGAAATAGCTAAGCCAATCGCCCAAGACATCCTCTCTTCAAAAGCTGAAATAAGAAAAATAAGTACAGTTGCAACAATTAAATTCCCAACCCTAAACATCACATCTTTATTTTTACTGCCAAGCAAGAAACCATGTATAGACACATACGGCCTTTGCCCTAAGTAAAAAATCGAAAAGATGACTCCTACAACTGCAAAGGCAAATGACATTTCTGCAGCGAGATGAAGATCCTCCCTTGCCGTCAGTACCACAAGCAAAGCAGGCAAAAAAGCCAAAGCGATTTGTGACAAATAGTTATAAGCTTTTACTTTCATTCTGAGTCCGGAAAGTTAAACGGCAGTGTCTTTTCAGCCATTATTTGGTCGCAGCATTCTTCGTTGTTTTTTAGCTGTTGTCACAACTAGGCTATATAAGACACTAAGAAAGAAATACAAAAGAAAAACAAGAAACCCATTTAAAAACATCAAAAAATACGAATACCACATTGGAATCATAAGGAAGAGAACTACCCTGAGGGAGTAAAGCAGACGAGACCTCATCAACGCAGTTATCTTTTCAGCCCAATATAAAACCAGAATCATTGATGCCACATATAAAAAGACACCAGCATATCCAAAATTATAATACCCTGACAAAGCACCACCCAACGTCGAGTTCCCCTGAGAACTTCCTCCGATAAAGGCATGCATCTCATTGGACAAGGTATACCTGACACCAGGCATAAGTGAAGCCAATTCAGAAGTCCAAATTGAAAAATAAGGTAAAGTAAGCCCTTCAAAATACTCTGCTACTCGGTAATTTTCATGTGGGACCGTATAAAAAATTCGATCAACAATACCGGCAAATAGTTGGTATGCACCATGAATACTAAAATCGCTACGACCAAGAGCAGTATTGAGGGCTAAAACAGCGAATGCTGATGCGAATGCTAACAACAAAAACACGCCCTTATTATCCCGAACAAACGTACGTGATTGAGACGAGACATAAACCGCAATGGCTACCGACAGAAAAAGTACAATAACTGTAAATCGTTGGCCTCCCACGACAATTGCCGCTAATGTGCAAGCAAGCAACAAAAACACAGCAACCCTAGACTGCCTTGACTTAAAGAAAAAAATCCCATAGCAGATAAGGGATAAAGACATAATATCTCTTATCTGTTTAATTAATCCTGGCCATAGATACCCTCTTTCACCGCCTGATATTTGCTTTCTTACATCCAGCAACATACCATCGTAAGGGTCTGTAAAAAGATCCTTAAATGTTATAATTATTACAGTGAGAATACCTAGATTAACAAGAACAAGAGCGAAGACGGAAATTCCAAATAACTGAGAACGAAGCACCGAGTTGGGAGCATAATAAATACGCTGATACAATGAAGGGTCTGCAACTCTCAGCCTAAAAAAATAACCAATGGTTGTTGCCAGAAAATAACAAAATGAAGATGATAATATAATTCTATAAGATACAGGATCCAGCCCTACATCGTATACAAGAATACATGCTCCAACCTGATAAAACCCAACACCGATGACAAAACTGTCTATCAATGTCCAGTTTTTTGCCAACGAAAACGAGTGCATGTAAACCAGAGTAAAAAACACCGTTAATGCTAGAAAGAGCAACCACATACAAACCATTTCCAAATCTTTGATCGTTTAACTCAATTAACTCTAGGCACCCACTCGAGCAAGCTCAAAGCTTCTCAAAAGTCTTCACACATTCTTAAGCAAAGAAACTCTTGAAAGGAAAGGTGGAGCAGCTTCAATGCCTAAACTAAGAAAAAAGTCCTCTAGTATCAATTACTTCCTGACCCACAGGGGTGATAAACTTAAACTCCTTATGGTCAACAAGAAAAACCAGAATATCGGATTGATTTACTCCTTCCATTAAACCTACCAAAGAAGCAATTTCAGATAGGTCGCTTGGAAGCGAATCAACATTTGGCTCAACAACCAACATTTCCCCCGCATGATAATCACATAGCTTACGGGTAATCTCCATCGCAGGACTTTCTCTTAAATCATCGATATCAGCCTTAAAAGCCAAGCCAAAACAAGCAATAGTTACATCTTTTACAGATTTATTTGGATTAACTTGAAGAAATTTCGCAATAGCAAGCTTAACTTTTTCTACTACCCATTCCGGTTTATCATCATTTACTTCACGCGCTGTTTTTATCAGCTTTGCCAGATCTGGAGTTCGACTTACGATAAACCAAGGATCAACGGCAATACAGTGTCCACCTACACCTGGGCCAGGCTGTAAAATACTCACTCTTGGGTGACGATTAGCTAACCCGATAAGCTCCCAGACATTTATATCTAGCTTGTCGCATATTACTGATAACTCA
>Ga0105359_10002628_pt1 | contig 14837 bp, 19 predicted proteins | sample GOMGulsemesocosm_6_FD_83659 | JGI IMG/M metagenome (GOLD analysis project Ga0105359, IMG submission 83659) | Methane-oxidizing microbial communities from mesocosms in the Gulf of Mexico - GOM8C Gulf of Mexico | ecosystem: Environmental > Aquatic > Marine > Cold seeps | place: Gulf of Mexico...
AATTTTTGATGTTTCTGGTGTTATTTTCTCAGTTGCTTCAATAGCAGTACCTGCTGTTACTTTGGTTTTATTATTGGGAATTTTATTTGTTTTATATAAAACAAAATACGGTATGGCTATTCGTGCTTTATCTTTTGATATTAAAACAGTAAATTTAATGGGAATTGATGCCAATAGAATTATTGCCTTAGTATTTGGACTTGGTTCTGGACTTGCAGCAGTTGGAGGAATTTTTTGGGCTGTTAATTATCCTTCAGTTGAACCTATGATGGGTGTTCTTGTCGGATTAAAAGCTTTTGCTGCTGCTGTTGTTGGTGGTATTGGTTCTGTTACTGGGGCTGTTATTGGTGGTTTTATTATTGGGTTTACAGAAGTAGTTGTTATTGCTTTTTGGCCAGAAATGGGTGGTTATAAAGATGCGTTTGCTTTTATCTTTTTGATTTTAGTATTGTTATTTAAACCTACTGGAATTATGGGACAAGACTTAGAAAAGAGTAGGTTCTAGTATGCAAGAAAAAATATTTACGCGAGAAAGGCTTATTAGTCTTGCTATAATTATTACTGCTATTTGGTTTATTAATTTTGCACAAACAAATTTTGATGAATATACGATTCGAATTTTAAACAATGTTGCTATTTTTATTATCTTAGCTGTTTCATATAATCTAATTAATGGTATTACAGGACAGTTTTCGCTGGAACCCAATGGTTTTATTGCAATTGGAGCTTATGTTACGGCTATTTTAACCGTAGATGCTGATGGTATGTTGTATCAATATGATATTGAAGACCCTTATCCTTGGATTTTGGCTTTACAAAGTGATTTTGGTTTTGCTTTATTTTGCTCAGGAACTATATCTGCTATCTTAGCTTTATCTTTATCTTTTCCTGTATTTAGAGTAAGAGGTGATTATTTAGCGATTGTTACTTTAGGTTTTGGTTTTATTATTAGAATTTTAGCTATTAACTCCCCTGAAATAACCAATGGTTCTTTAGGTATTAATGATATTCCTGAAGCTTCAAACCTTTATTGGACGGGTGGTTTAGCAATTGCATCTGTTCTTGGAATCACTAATATTATTTATTCTAAATTTGGTCGTGCTATGAAAGCTGTACGTGATGATGAAGATGCAGCAACTGCTATGGGAATTAATACGTTTAAGATTAAAACAATGGCTTTTACAACCTCTGCATTTTTTGAAGGTGTTGGTGGTGGATTATTAGCAGCGTTATTAACCTCAATTTCACCAGATTTATTCTCATTTTTCTTAACATTCCAACTATTGATTATTATAGTTTTAGGTGGATTAGGAAGTACAACAGGTGCTATTATTGGTACTATTTTTGTTATGGCAGGATTAGAGTATGCAAGGTTCTTAGATGAACCTATGAATATTCTTGGCTTTGAAACTGATGCAATGCCAGGTATGCGAATGGTTGTTTTCTCTCTGGTTCTTATTTTTGTAATGTTATTTGCAAGAGAAGGATTTATGGGTAAAAAAGAACTTACGGATTTATTCAAAAAGAAAAAGGCTAAAAAATGATATTAGAAGTATCAAATGTAACGAAAAAATTTGGTGGAGTTACTGCCATTAAAGATACTTCTTTTACTGTTAATTCAAAAGAAATATTTGGTCTTATTGGTCCTAATGGGGCTGGTAAAACAACAATGTTTAATATTATTACTGGTAATTATGAACCAACAGAAGGTAGTATTAAATTTCATGGACAAATCATTAATGGTATAAAACCTTATAAAATTGTTCACAGAGGAATAGCTAGAACTTTCCAGAATATTCGTTTGTTTAATTCAATGACTGTTTTAGATAATATATTAATTGGTTTCGATTATCAAGCGACATATACGTATATTGAATCAATTTTTAGATTGCCACGATTTTTTAAAGAAGAGAAAAGAATCAAACAAAGAGCTATTGAGATTATGGAAATTTTGGACATTGCTCAATATGCTGATGAATTGTCTACTTCTTTATCTTATGGACAGCAAAGAAAAGTAGAAATAGCACGTGCATTGGCTGCGAATCCACAGCTTTTATTATTGGACGAACCAGCTGCTGGTATGAATCCTAAAGAAACGCATGAATTGGCTGAATTGTTTTTTAAAATAAGAGATGAGTTTGATATTACTATTTTATTAATTGAACATGATATGAAGTTTGTAAATAAATTATGTGATAGAGTTATGGTACTTGATTATGGTAAAACAATTTTTACAGGACATATCAAAGATGCTATTAAAGATGAAGAAGTAATTAAAGCCTATCTTGGAGATTTTAAACATGCTTAAGGTAAAAAATTTAGAAGTATTTTATGGGCTGATTAAAGCTGTAAAAAGTATTAACTTTGAAGTAAAAAAAGGACAAATCGTTTCTTTAATTGGTTCAAATGGAGCAGGAAAAACATCAACCCTACAAGCTATTGTAAATGATGTTAAACGAAAAGGTGAATTAACATACGATGGAAATAATATTTCTAAAATGTTAACGCATAATATCATTCAAGGGGGAATTGCCCTTGTTCCTGAAGGAAGAAGAGTTTTCATTAATCTAACGATTGAAGAAAACTTACGTATGGGTGCTTTTAATAATGGCGAAAAATTTGAAGAATTAAAAGAAAAAATGTATAAAATGTTTACACGCTTGGATCAAAAAAGACATGATTTAGCAGGTACTATGAGTGGAGGGGAGCAGCAAATGCTTGCCATCGCACGTGCTTTAATGTCAAGTCCAAGACTTCTTATGTTGGATGAACCTTCTTTGGGGCTTGCACCTAAAATTATTGGAGAGTTATTTGAAATAATTCAAGTATTAAGAGATGAAGGCATTACCATTTTATTAGTAGAACAAAATGCTTTTGCTGCTTTAGAAATATCAGATTATGCTTATGTTCTTGAAAATGGTGAAATTGCCTTAGAAGATCTTGCTTCTAATTTGATTTCTTCGGATGAAATTAGAAAAAAATACCTAGGCGCATAAGAAAACTATAAAAAGGAATAAAGTATTCCTTTTTATTAAAAAAGATTTCAAAATGATTACACATTATTAGCTCTACTTAAAGTAAAAAATAGTTACTATTTCAAAACCTAAGGAGCTAATATGTTACCCCTAAATGAATATGTTCAAATTGCCATTGGTATTATGACCATTTTCTCACCCCTAGCAGCTATTCCTATTTTTGTAACCCTTACCTCAAATCACAGCAAAGAAGAAAAAAAACAAACAGCTAAAACGGCGGCTATTGCCGCTGGAATTGCAGGTTTAGTATCGGTATTTATTGGCCAGTATATTTTATTGTTTTTTGGAATTTCAATATCATCTTTTAAAATAGCTGGAGGAATTTTATTATTATTAATGGCAATTAATATGTTAAATGCTAAAGTCCCTAAAGCAAAAAGTACTAAACCTGAACGAAAAGAAGCTAAAAAAAAGAGTGTTAATATTAGTGAAATTGCTGTTGTTCCTTTAGCAATTCCATTAATAGCGGGACCTGGAGCAATATCAACAATTATTATTTATTCGCAAAAAGTAAATTCTTTCTCTCATTTATTAATGATGGCACTTATTATTGTATTAATATCTGTTTATATATTTATGATGCTTAAAATGGCTACATTTATTAGCAAAAAACTTGGAATTACAGGAATAAATATTATATCAAGGGTTATGGGGCTTATTCTAGCTTCTATTTCAATAGAATTTATTACTTCTGGTTTATTAAGTGTTTTTCCTGTTTTAGGATTAAATTCTTTATAGTTACACTGTTTTTTCCTTTTATTTAATATTGATTAACTAATATTCTTTATACTTGCAGGTATAAAGGATTCCTAAATGTTATTGATGAAATTAGAAAGTTCACAAAAATTTGCTTTTTTGCAGCTAGCTCATTACCTTGCACGTGCAGATGGTTTTTATGTAGAAGCAGAAGAACATATTATCTTAGAATATTGTGTAGAAATGGGTATTGAAAATTCAGAGATATTTGATTTAAATGATTTTGATTTCGAATATACTTTGGGTAAATTTAAAAGCAAAAAATCACAAAAAATTGTAGTTTTGGAACTAATGATTTTGGTACACAGTGATAATCGTTTTGATATTAAAGAAGTTGATTTACTTGCTAAAATTATGGATGCCTTTAAAATGGACTACGATGAAATCAAACATTTTTCATCTTGGGGAAAAGCTGTTTCTGCCTTGCATGAACAAGCATTAAATTTAATCGATTAATATTTTCACTTATTTTACTCAAATAAGAAAAAAATATATTATTTATTGCTTTCCAAAGAATTATTTAGCTAAAATTTGCATATGAATATAGTTGAGCAAATTCAAAAACAAATTAATAAACTTAAATACGATTATTCAAAGCTCCAAGGAGAGAATGAAGTATTGAGAAAACGTCTTGAAAACCTTGAAAATAAAAACGATGAATTTTTAAGACACAATCAAGACATGCTTCTAAAAATTGATAGTACATTAACACTTACAAAAGGTAAATAATGCAAAAAGAGCTTATTTTTCATATTGATAACTTATCTTATTCTTTTAATGTTGAGCCAAATTTAGAAACAAATCTTGTTAAATTTGTAAATACAGATACTAATATCTCTACGAAAGATCTTTTATTGGCATATATAAGATTGGCAAATGAACACACTGCTTTACAGCAAGATTTAGAAGAAATATCGTCTTTACTTCCTAAATTGTAATGAAAGACAGTTTTACTCTTTTAGAATTAGTCTTTGTATTAATTATTGTTATAATTTTATCTACGCTTCTTTTAAAAACTGTTTTTTATAAAAGTATTGATAAAAGTAATATTGCCAAAATAAGAAGCGAAGTTTTTCTAATTAGAACAGTAATCAATCTAAATTATCATAAACAAGTATTATCAAATCAAGTTGCTAAATACGTTGATATCTTAGATATGAGTGCTAATAATAAAGAAAAACAATACTTGTTTACAGGAACAAAAAAAGATCCATTATTAGATAGTATTATTCTTTCTTCAAAAAATAGTGATAAAAAAGATGCTTCATGGATTAAAACAGCAAAAAATACATACAAGGTATTTGTAAAAGACGTATGGGTTGTTTTTAAATACAACAATAATACAGGAATATTTTCTTGTAATTATGATGAAAAATTATGCAAAGAGCTTAGTGAATGAATTATTATGAAGTAGCCTTATTAAAATCTCCCTTAGCCCCACTTACCTACCAGTGTGAAGAAGAATTACGATTAGGTGCAAAAGTAGAAGTAAAACTTCGCAATAGAAAAATACTTAGTCCGGCTGTTATTGTAAAAGTTGTTACAAAACCCTCTTTTAAATGCGTTGACATTAAAGAAATCACATCGTTTTATTACGATGAACAGATGTTAGAAATTGCTTCTTTTATTTCTATGTATTATGTATCTTCTTTAGGAGAAGCGCTTTCTTTATACAATCCTTTTGATGAAGAAATCTCGTTTTTTGATAATAACAATGTTTTTGATTCAAAGATCACTTTATCAAATGAGCAAGAAAAAGCCTATACATTTTGCCAAGAAAAACAACAAGCCTTATTATTTGCAAATACAGGTTCTGGTAAAACAGAGATATATATTAAAAGTATTGAAAAACATTTAAACAATAATAAACAAGCCGTTTTATTAATGCCAGAAATCTCTCTAACCCCACAAATGCAAAAACGCCTTGAGAATGCTTTTGGGGAAGCTGTTGCAATTTGGCATTCCAAGGTAAGTAAAAAAAGAAAAGCGCAGATTATTCATGGATTATTGAGTGGTAGTATTAAATTAATAGCAGGAGCTAGGTCTTCTTTATTTTTACCTTTTTCAAAACTTGCATGTATAATTGTAGATGAAGAACACGATGAATCCTACAAAGCAGATTCCAAACCACGATATAATTTAAAAGATTTATGTATTTATATAGCTAAGAAACACAACATTCAAGCCATTTTTGGCTCAGCTACTCCTTCTTTATCTTCTTTTCATAAATTGCCTTTTATAAGACTTACAAAAACATTTTATGAAAGCCGTAAAAACTATTATTTTGATGAAGAAGAGGGTTTATCTCCTAATATTATTAATAAAATTCATGCTACTTTGGAGCAAAAGAATCAAGTAATAGTTTTTTTACCTACACGTGCTAATTATAAATATCAAGTATGTATGACGTGTGGAAAAGGCGTTGAGTGTCCTTTTTGTTCTGTTTCTATGTCTTTGCATAAATTTGATAAAGCTTTAAAATGCCATTATTGTGGATATGCTCAAAAGATTCCTGATACTTGCCCCTCTTGTGAAAATGGAATTATTACAAATTTAAGAGTGGGTACGGCACAAATAGAAGAAGAGTTAAAAGAAATATTTCCAAATAAGATCATAAAACGTTTTGATAGAGATGTTATAAAAACAGATAAAAAACTAAGAGCCGTTTTGGATGAGTTTAATAAAGAAGAAATTGATATTTTAGTGGGAACGCAAATGTTATCAAAAGGCCATGATTACCATAATGTAAAACTGGCTGTTATTTTTGGTATTGATTCTGTTTTGAATATGAACTCTTATAAAGCACGTGAGCGGGCTTTGTCTTTATTAATACAAATAGCAGGAAGAAGTGGAAGAAAAGGGCAGGGTGAAATTATTGTGCAAAGTAAAAATGCCAATTTTTTCCAACACCATTTAGAAGATATAGATTATGAAGATTTTTTAAAAGAAGAATTAGAAGTAAGAGAATACTTTTATCCTCCTTTTTTAAAAATGGCAAAAGTGATTTTTGCATCGAGTAATGGTTTAAAAGCACAAGATGAAATGCATGCAAATGTCACTTTTTTTAAAAATATGCAAGACTTAGAAGTCGTTGGTTTTGGGCCTTGCATAATTGAGCGAATTGCAAATAAATATCGTTTTGAAATAATTCTGCGCTCAAAAAAAGTAAAAATACTTTTAAATGCTTTGCACAGTATAAACTCAAATATTGTTAGTATTGATATGGATACAATCTCATAAGACATTTATGCAAAATTAGATATAATCGCGCAAATTAAAAGAATATTATAGGAGAATAAATGATTTATACACAAAAAGAATTTAAAGAATTAGTTATAAGTATTAAAGAGCAGTCTTGGTATAAAGACCCAATTGGTTTTGGAATTACAAGAATTGACAGAGGTCAATTAAACCCTGATAAAATCTTACAAGCAACGTACCCTGTGGTTAACTGGAATGAAAATCAAGGAAGTGCTGCAATATTTTTAAAAGCGCTTAAAGATTCTGGTATTGAGGTTAATACAAGTGAATCAGAATTGGTTTGTTCTTTAAACGATGATTTTTTAACTTCTTGTATTGAAGCATTTAGACCATATATTCCAGAAGCTAAAGGTGATGCTCACAAAAATGTACAAGTTATTTCTCAATTGGCTTCTTTACCAATTGATGCTGGTATGACACCTGATGATTATAAAGTGGTATTTATTTTTGAAGACACTGCTGTTAAAAGTGTAGAAAGTGCTTACTTAAAATTGTATGCATTATCAAGTGGAAAAGCACCTTTACGATCATTAAACCTTGATGGTGTTTTTGGTCAATTACACAATTGTGCATGGGTTGGAAATGAGCCTGTAGAATTAGATTGGTTAAGAGAAAATGAAATTTCATTAAAATTAACGGGGAAATATCCAGAAATTTCTTTTGTTGATAAATTCCCCCGATTGCTATCTCACGTAATTTTAGCAGATAATACAAGAATCTTAGAAACATCAAAAGTTAGATTTGGAGCACAAGTTGCAGCTGGAACTACTGTAATGCCAGGAGCTTCTTATATTAACTTTAATGCAGGGACTGAAGGTTCTGTAATGGTTGAAGGAAGAATTTCTTCATCTGCTATTGTTGGAGCTGGTTCTGATGTTGGAGGAGGAGCTTCTATTTTAGGTGTTCTTTCTGGTACTGATGGTATTCCTGTTTCAATTGGTGAAAATACACTATTAGGTGCTAATTCTTGTACCGGTACAGCTATTGGTGATTCTTGTATCTTAGATGCAGGTATTACAATCTTACCAGGTACTAAAATTACTTTAAGCGCAAAAGCAGTATCTGCAATTGCAGAAATTAATCCAGGTAAAGAGATTAAAGAAGTAATGAAAGGAATGGACTTTTTAGGTGTTAATGGAGTACATTTCAGAGTTAATTCAAGTACAGGGCAAACTGTTGCTATGAGATCTACTAGAGAAGTTAAACTAAACGCAGACCTACACTAAAAAAAGAGGAGTAAAGCATCATCTTTGTGCTTTACTCTGCGTTGGATATTTAAATTAAATGCTCATTGACTAAGTGTCAACTCCGCTTTAATTTAAATCTTCGCCTTGATTAAAACAAAAAGCTAATACTTTCCTCCACTTTTCCCAATAGTAATTTAAACTAGTATCCTAAATTCTACAAAAATCTTAATTTACACGTCATAATGCAGTTTACCAAAGAACCACACAAGTTTAGATATAATTTATTAACATAAATATAAAGAGATAATATGCCTAAAATATTTGAATATCTTGGAATTATTATAATGTTTTATAGTAATGAACATGAACCAATACATGTCCATGGCAAATACCAAGCTTTTGAATCAAAAGCAGAGTTTATTATTGTTGATGGGAAAATCATTGATATAAAAATAAAAAGCGTTAAAGGGAAACGACCCTTACCCAAAAAAGAACTAAAAGATTTTAAAAACTTTGTGAATAAATTCAAAGACGATATTGTACAAAAATGGGTAGATTATTTTGTTTATCACAAATCAGTACAATGTATTAAAATTGAAGGAAAGGTAAAATAAATTATGAGTAAATTAATTTCAATTAAAGAAGCAAAATATATTGATAATTATAAAATAGCTTTATTGTTCAATGATGGTAAAGAAAATATTTTAGATTTTAAAAGCTTTATTACAAAATCTCAACATCCAGATATTAAAAAATACGAAGATTTGAAATTATTCAAAAAATTCAATATAGATTATGGTGAATTGGAATGGAATGATTATGATTTAGCTTTCCCTGTATATGATTTATACAAAGGTAAAATCTAAATTTCAAATGTACGTACCTATCCCATTAGTCAATTTGGTATCGTGTCCCCGGAATTTTAATAAAAATGTAATTAAATGGCCATACTATTATATAGATAAACTAAATAGAGTTAGCACTAGAATATATGAAAAAGGCACATTTTACGAATTAAAACATAAGCATCCTTATTTTATTTCAGGAAGTAGTCATAAAGGTCAAATGGGGTTTCAATATAGATTAGATTTTACTAAGGCAAAATTTATCAAATAGTAAAATACATAACAAAACCTAGGAGAGAAACGAGGTAATACTTGAGGTTTTTAAAGTTTTAAAATTTCGTATAAAGTGAAATGAAAAGTGAATAAACAAACCATTAACTTACCTCGTCCCTCAAGTCAAACGTTGTGTCTTAAGTTTTTACTCAAAGATGCTAGAATACAAAATAAATAAATAAATTTTAGGTGAAATCATGAAAAAATCAAACTTATTAGCAACTACTGATCCTTCATTCAACGATATAATTGGAAATGGCAAAATATATAAAGTTCCAGAATTTCAAAGAGATTATTCATGGACACAAGATAATTGGGAAGATCTGTGGAGTGATATATTAACAATAATAGATAATGAAGATTCCCATTATATGGGATCTATAGTATTATTAAATAAAGGTGACTCTGTTTACCAAATTATTGATGGACAACAACGATTTACTACATTAAGTATATTAAGTCTAGCTGTAATATCTAAATTGAAAGAACTAGCTTCAAATAATATAGAAAAAGATGATAACACAGAACGAGTCGAAAATCTTATGAAAGATTATATTGGTAAAAAAGATTCGGCATCTCTAACATACTCAAGTAAATTATTTTTAAATGAAAATAATGATAGTTTTTATCAAAGACTGCTAGCATTTAAAAAACCAATCAATGTCAATAAATTACTTAGTTCAGAAAAATTACTTTGGGGTGCTTACGAATTTTTTAAAGCTAAAGTAGATGAACTATATATAGATATTAATAATGGTAAAGATTTAGCTTTGTTTTTAACTAAAATCATTGGCGAAAGGCTATTATTTATTCAAATTACAGTTGAAGATGAATTAAATGCATATACTGTATTTGAAACTTTAAACTCAAGAGGAGTTGAATTAACTTCAACTGATTTATTAAAAAATTACCTTTTTTCATTAGTTGCAAAAAGTTCATCAGATTTAGAACATGTAAAAAAACAATGGAAAAAGATTATTAATACAATAGGATTAAAGAATTTCCCAACTTTTTTAAGACACTTCTTAAATAGTAAAATGAAGCTAATTAATAAAGGGTATTTATTTAAAGCAATTAAATCAACGGTACAAAAGGATGAAGATGTTTTTGAATTATTAGACAGCTTAGAAGAATCTGCATATATTTATGTAGCACTGGGAAATCCAACTGATGAATACTGGAAAGAAGATAAAGACTTGGCTGATTCAATTGATGCTTTAAAATTATTTGGAGTAACCCAACATAAACCTTTATTAATGATCTCACATAAATATTTAGTAATAAAAGATTTTAAGAAATTATTAAAAGCTATAGTTACAATATCTTACAGATATAGTGTAATTGGTAGAAATCAAACAAATATAATGGATAAAATATATAATAAAGCTGCTGTTTCAGTACATAATAATCATAATAAAATTGGTATTAGTGAGATTATAAATTTAATTAAAGAATTGTATGTTTCTGATGATGATTTTAAAAATTCTTTTGAAGGAAAAACTTTTAATACAAATAATAGCAATCATAAAAAACAAGCAAGATATACTCTATATAAAATTGAAGGACAAATTCAAGATGGTAACAAATATGATTATGCTTCAGATGCAGGAACAATAGAACATATCTTGCCAGAAAATTTAACAGAAAAATGGGAAGAAATTTTTTCAGAAGATGAACATATAAGAAATGTATATAAAGTAGGTAATTTTACATTACTTGAATCAAATAAGAATAGAGATATTGCAGATGACATTTTTAGCATTAAAGAAAAAGTATATCATACAAGTAAATATGAAATTACAAAAATTATTGAAGCTTCTGAGTGGAATGTTAATGCATTAAAGAGCAGACAATCAAAATTAGCTAATATCGCTTGTGGTGTGTGGAATATTCAATTTAACTGAAATTCTAGTGACAGTAGAAAAGGTGTCAGGCACCAAATAGTAACTTTTCTTAGTAAAAACTTAAATAAAAGTGTTTATGAAGTAAGACAATCTTCCTCACGGCTCTTCCCCTGACTTTGATAAAGCTAAATCTTTTTATTTTTTAACGGAAAAAGGCGAGGACTGATCGAGCGTGAAGAAATGTGCTCTTTAGCACATTTTCTCACAGAGAGTGCAAGCACAAGAGTAGGTTCCACAGCCTAGTTAAACAATAAAAATATTTAGGCACCCGAAGGGCTTTATCAATACATCTTTGCTTCTTTTTGCCTACAAGTAGGATTACATGTTTCTTTTTCTGACAATTAAGAAAAAGAAAAAAAGCGCAAAGGCTACTTTGTAAGAGCTCTCAAAAGTAAAACTAATTAGAATTCCTATGACAGTATACTTATTATCTAAGTGCTTAAATAAATGGGGACTAAATAAATGGGAAAGGCACCTTTTATTGGCACCTTTAATTCTTAAAGTTTGTTATTTAAAGGTGGCAACTGTCTCTATTAATTCAATGATATATTTTGGATATAATAAAATAAAAAAATCACGAGGTTAATATGATTCCAATTGAAATTTTACTAACATTTACAGCGGCTGCTCTATTAATGAGTCTTTCTCCTGGTCCATCCATGTTATATATAATTGCTAGAGCAATTGCACAAGGTGCTAAAGGTGGAATTGTTGCTGCTATGGGATTAGCTGTTGGTGGTATGTTTCATGTCTTTGCTACGGTACTTGGATTATCGGCAATATTTAAGTACTCACCAACTCTTTATACAATAGTAAAACTTATGGGAGCTGCTTATTTAATATACTTAGGATATTCTTATTGGAAGGATAGTAATTTAATAAATACTAATAAAGAAGATGTTAAAAAAACTAAAATAAAATCTTTATTAACTATTTTTAAAGAAAGCATTCTTGTAGAAATTACAAACCCTAAAACAGCACTTTTTTTCATTGCTTTATTACCTCAATTTGTTACACCTGAAGCTGGTTCAATTCCCTTACAACTTTTTATTCTAGGCTTAATAGTTATCATAGTTGCAATACCTTGTGATATTTCTGTTGCTTTATTTTCCAGTAAAGTTTCATCATGGTTAACAAAAAATAAAAAAGCTCAAATTATACAAGAACGGGTATCTTCTTCAATATTATTTGGAATGGGTTCCTATATTGTTGCGGATGAATTAATTGCAGATAAAAGCTAAAATGATATAAGTTAATCTTACCCTCTAATTCGAGTGATAGTATACTAAAGTGACTAAGTGTTTAAATAGGTATACTGAAGCAGAACCTTTTACGGACTAAGCAGCTAAGGATTTAGAATGAATGTAAGAGTAAAAATAGCCTTAGAATGGTTAAAAGCCGTATGCGATTCGAAGCAAGTAGAATTTCAAATTGTTGGTGGCCTTGCAGCAACTATTCATGGGGGAAGCAGGGAAGTAGCAGATATTGATTTATACATTCAAAAATCAGATGTTGAAAGAATTTTACCACAGCTTTCTTGTTATATCTCGAGACCTTTAACCCATTACATTGAAGGTTCGTGGGACTTAGAATACTTACAACTAATTTATAAATCTCAAAAGATAGAAATTGGATTGTTTCCTGGCACAAAAATTAAATCATCCAAAAATGGCTTATGGTATGAGCTACAAACTGATTTTTCGAAGTCTGTCCTAAAAAGCTATTGGGGTGTTGAAGTACCAGTGATTTCTATATCTTCGTTAATTGCTTACAAACGTATTCTTGGACGTGAAGTTGACCTAATAGATATTCAAGAGTTGGAGTGCATCTTAGAGCCATGAAAAAGGTTTTAATCCCTAATAGTAAATCACATAGTTAAAACTTAAATAAAATAACCTTACTCACGGCTCTTTCTTCTGGCCTTGATAAAGCTATAATGTGACTACACTTATTAAGACAAAGCTATTCTAAGTTAAAATTATAGACCTCAAATAATAGTAATCATAATAAAAGGAAGATATTTTGGAAGATAGAAAATTCATAACAAGTGGAGATAATTTACCTCAATGGGCAAATCCAATTAGCCATGCGGTTGTAGTTAATAACATGTGTTTTATAAGCGGACAATTATCTGTTAATATTGAAGGTCAATATATTGCAGGTACTATAAAAGAAGAAGCAGTACTGGCATTTTCTAATGTTTTTGCAGCAGCAAAAGCAGCAGGATTTGAAAGGTGCGAAATTGTCTATGTTGATATTGCATTTTCTGATTTAAGTGAACTGCCAGAGGTCAATGCTTTATATATGGAGTTATTTCCTGAAGGAAAAAGGCCTGCACGTACAATTTATGAAGCGGCTGCTTTACCTTTTGGTGGAAAAATAAAAGTAGTTGCTACTGCTGTTAAATCTATTTAGGGGATTGTTAAAGCAGAATACTAAATAGTAAATTTTATTGCAAACTGAAAAGCGTAACTTACGAGTGTTTTTAATACTAGACTCATAAAATATTAGCTAATTTGAAGTTTTAAAATAAGGATAAATGCATGTATGAAATTAGATTAGCAGATAAGTGCGATTGGGAAGGAATAAACAGCGTATCTTTGCACCTTGGTTATAAGGTATTGTCTAGTGATGAGAGTAAAATAAAATTAGAACAATTGCTTAGTTCAGAAACAGATTTCGTTTATATTGCGCAAGAAAAGGGAATAATAATTGCTTGGTTACATTTATTTCAAGCTCGACGTTTAGCTTCTTCTGATTTTTTTGAAATAGGTGGCTTAGTAGTAAACCCTAATAATAGAGGTCAAGGTATTGGTAAAGCTTTAATTAAACACGCAAGGGAAAAACATAAAAGTAGCATGAGAGTACGGTGCAATAAAAACCGTAAAGAATCACACAAATTTTATGAAGCAATTGGTTTTGAAAATAAAAAAGTGCAATGTGTATTTGAAAAGATCTAATTGCAATTTATAATATAAAATGCTAAATTAAAGGACTCAAATTGATTACTATTAGAAATTATAAAGACAGCGATGCGCAAGCATTAAGAAGTATTCATTTTAATACTATTCATACTATTAATACACGTGATTACACAAAAGAGCAGCTTGATGCTTGGGCGCCTGCTTCATTTGATGAAGAGTTTTGGGAAAAACGTTTTAAAGGTTTATCTCCTTTTGTTGCCCAAATCAATGGAACAATAGTTGGTTATACAGACCTACAAAACAATGGACTCATTGATCATTTTTTTTGTCACCATGAGTATCAAGGAAAAGGTATTGGGCGTAAATTAATGACACATGTTCTAAACCTTGCAAAAGAACGTGGCCTTAAACGTTTGTATTCTGAAGTAAGTATTACGGCTCGACCTTTTTATGAACATTTTGGCTTCCATATCGAAAAAGAACAATTGTTTGAAATTAGAGGACAAATGCTAAAAAATTTTGTTATGGAAAAATTTATTTAATTGTTAAGAATAAATGGTGACAAGTACCTCTTAATCATGAAAAGGTACTTGTCTCATTTTTTACTTCCACCATATAGAATGGAAAGTTTAGTTTTTCTAATGGATTAAAA
>Ga0105359_10002630_pt1 | contig 14834 bp, 15 predicted proteins | sample GOMGulsemesocosm_6_FD_83659 | JGI IMG/M metagenome (GOLD analysis project Ga0105359, IMG submission 83659) | Methane-oxidizing microbial communities from mesocosms in the Gulf of Mexico - GOM8C Gulf of Mexico | ecosystem: Environmental > Aquatic > Marine > Cold seeps | place: Gulf of Mexico...
GTGAGTAGAATTAGTTAGATTGCCTTCGCTCTAATTTCATCTTTTTTACCTAATATCTTCGCAGCCATATTTTAAAGAGAAGACCTTCGTTTTAATTCAGCTATCTAATTAAGTGAATCTACTTGTGCAGCGACAATAAAGTCTACCCGTAAGAGTACTTTTTGACAATAAAGTTTGCCCGTAAGAGCGTAGTCCCATCTATCGTTTTCCATACAATAAAGCCATTTACCGATCCACAATGAATAACGGAAGCTGCACTGTTTGAGCTAGAGAAATCATAATGTCGACTAAATACGTAATAAGCTACGTCTTCAAGCTCTATTGAACGCCCCATATTTTATCCTGAACAAATCGTTCATATTTCTTAGTCCTACGCTAATCATACAAATTATAGTTAAAGAGTATCTAAGAAAGTGGAGTCGATTCAGGCTAACCACGTAGAACCCCATACAATTACACTTCGTTAGGTATTATAACTTAACCTTTTTTAGACTCTCAATATTCAAATGAAAGCACCACACCAATACGACAACATGCGAGCATCGCTATCGCGGCCTCTGGGATCATTGGCCTATACAGGGTAACCACATCTCCCTTTTCAACACCTTGGAATTTCAGAACATTTGCAAACTTACACACCCTTTTATGTAGCTCTCGATGAGTAATATTTTCAGGTCCATTGGGATCATATCTCTCCCAAATTATGGCAGTTTACTCGCCAATAATCGCTAAATGCCTATAAAGACAGTTATAAGCAACATTTAAAGTGCCGTCTTCCTACCAGCAAATACCCACTTTTTTCGAATCGAAGCAGATGTTTTTTTACCTTGGTATAGGGGTTAAACCAATTGAGCCTCTTACCTTCTTCTCCCCAAAACGTATCTGGCTCCTTAACTGATTGCTAGCACATTGATAATGTATTTTTCGTAATTCATAGGGTTACTCATTTAATTGTTTTTAGGGTGCTTAGGCATTACATAATCAATCAGTATTAATCAATTCCCATTAATAATCGGAGAAGGAATAAGGCTAAATCAGAAATAAAAGTCACCAAAATGACAACGGGTAAATGCCTCAATAAAATGAAACCTAATGGAGGTATTCATGGTATTTATCTTTGCTCACAAATTCCGCCATATAAAGCAAGGGGCACAGGGTGGTCTGATATTACTCAGTCCTAAGTTAATACCGATAGCTCTTGATTGCATAACATTCTCCAAGTTAAGTAAAGGATAATGAAAACCTTTTTGAGAGGGGCAGATCAAAGAAAAGTGCAAAGTTATCGACATAAATAAATAAACTATCTGCCAAGAGTTAGCAAGAAATACAGATTAAAGAGACTAGTGGAACTTCTAGGTCCTACTAGACACCAATTTTTTCGATAGCCCCTATCTATTTTTTCCGTTTTACAGCAAAGCCATCTACGAGGATATTGAACAGGATTCATTCACTTAGGATTAGTTTAATGACAGCTTGGACACTTTTAATGTTAGGTATTGTTTTTGAGGTAGCGGGTTCATTATGCCTAAAGCTGTCATATGGTTTTACACACCTTCTGCCATCCCTACTTTGCTTTGTATTCTTTGCTATTGCATTAAGCCTTATTAACCTCAGTGTTAAAACATTGGATGTCAGCACTGCATATGCCATTTGGTCTGGTGTAGGTATCGTGCTCATAACATTGATTGGCGCCATCTGGTTTGCAGAGCAAATCACACTCACAAAGCTTATTTTCATTTCATTGATCTTGATTGGAGCATTTGGCCTTCATCAAACTAACTCAAAATCAGTTAAAACGGAGTCTCAGCATGTCCATTCTATTAAATAATCACGGTTATGATGACAATTCATGGTTTCAAGCGCTGAGCAGCCAAATGACACACAAGCGCATTCATATCTTTAAACAAATTGAAAATTTGGATGGAATTTCAGATGAGATTGAATATGCCGTGATCTGGAACCATCCAATGGAAGATCTTCTGCGATACAAAAATTTAAAAGCAATACTGTTATTAGGAGCAGGAACAGAACATATCGATGCGGCAAGTAACGTTCCCGATGTCCCCATTGTCAGACTCATAGATCCAGAAGTATTAAAGGACATGAGTTTATACACCCTATATTGGGTGATGAATAAACATCGAATGTACGATATCTACCGTCAGCAACAAGCACAATTAAACTGGCAACGACATAACACATCACAACCTGCTGATTTCAACGTCAGTGTTTTGGGTTTGGGTGCTGTTGGCAAAGAAGTAGCCTCCTGCCTTCGCCGAAATGGTTTTAGTGTTTGTGGCTGGGATGCCTATCCACAGCAGCTTGAAGGTATATCTTGTTTCTCGGGTTCAGAGCAGCTCAATATCGTATTAAATAAAGCGGATGTTCTCGTTAACTGTTTACCCCTTAATACATCAACTACTCAATTTATTAATCAATCATTATTGAAGCAACTACCACTTGGATCAATGCTCATTAATATCAGTCGCGGCGACATAATTAACGATGACGACCTAATTAAAGCATTGAATGAAGAGCAACTAAGTCATGCTGTATTAGATGCCTTCAGCATAGAGCCTCTCCCTATAGACTCTCCCTATTGGCAACACCCTAAAGTCACTCTTACACCTCATATGTCAGGAGCCACCTACGCTCGTTCTGCAGCCAGATTAATTGCCGACAATATTTGTCGCATGGAAAGTGGTGAAAGTGCATTTCCACTACATCAACACCCTTCTCGAATTTGCGCCAATCAAGCAAGTTAATTCAAGAATATAACGTCACATTCACAGGAGAAAAACTATGACAGTTACTAACAACGAGCTGACTCTAGAGAAACAGCAAGAGCAAGTTCGAATTGACCTTGCTGCCATGTTCCGGCTCACCAATATGTTTGGCTGGGACGACACTATCTGGAATCATATTACCGCTCGCGTTCCCGGTTCCGATCATCACTTTTATATGCATAGATTCGGTTTAAATTACGAAGAAGTCACAGCATCTAACTTAATCAAGGTAGATGAAGAAGGTCAAGTTTTAGAAGGACCAAGTGATGTTAATACTGCCGGATTTATCATTCATGGTGCCATCCACCTCAGTGAAAGCCATCGTAATAACAAGTTTGTATTCCATGCCCATCCTAAATCCTGTACTGCAGCGACGGCTTTCAAGGAACTGCCCTTCCTCGTTCAAGACTCTTCAATGCTTTATGGGAAAGTTGGTTTTCACGATTGGGAAGGCCTATCTGTTGATCCAGATGAGCGTCATCGTATTGCTGAAAATATGGGGGATAACAGCTGCTTAATCATGCGTAATCATGGTTTTTTAACGGTGGGGGAAACTGCAGGTGAATGCTTTATGAATATGTACTATTTAATACGTACGTGTGAAGTTGCATTACAAGCAACCGCTTCTGGTCATGAGCTTGAATATGGCGATCCTGCAATGTGGGAACTAGCGTCAAAACAATACGAAGCCTTTTCCCCCGGTCTGTATGAATGGCCAGGTTTATTACGCAAGTGTGATCGCCTAGACCCTTCTTATAAATTCTAATACTGAGCAAAGGAGAAGTATCAATGAAAATCGGTTTTATTGGCCTTGGAAATATGGGCTCAGGTATGGCAGCAAACCTGCTTAAGCACTGTCAGAAAAATAATAATGAACTACTTGTATTGGATCTCAATAACGAGGTGGTTAGTCAATTTGTTGCCAAAGGGGCAACAGCGGCTAATTCAGTCAAGCAGATTGCTCAAGAGTGTGAGGTTATCTTCACATCTTTACCTAGCTCGACTCAAGTAAACCATGTTGCTTTAGGTTCCGAAGGCATTCTTGAAAATGCGCAATCTAATGCAACTTGGTTTGAAACCAGTACCAATGAACTGTCTGAATGGGAAAAAGTAAAAGCAGCAGCACCAGCTAGCATGTCTCTTATTGATGCACCTGTCACTGGCGGCGCGGAAGGTGCAACAGCAGGCACCCTAACCATGCTGCTCGGCATTGACGAACAAGCTTTAGCTATTTTTGCACCTATGTTAAGCGCTTTTACAAAAAATGCTGTTCGCATGGGGCCATCTGGCGCAGGTTATGTCACCAAACTCGCCCAATTGCACTTAAATTACCTTGTCGCTCAAGGTATTGGTGAAGCTCTTATGATGGGCGCAAAAGCCGAGTTAAATCTTGATGTGTTGCATACAATTTTACAAAACAGTTGTGCACAAAGTTACGTGGTAGATAGTTATATTCCAAAGGTTCTAGACGGTAGTTATGATCGCTCTTTTGCTCTTGGTTTAGCGACTAAAGACATGCGCTTGATCACTGAGCTTGGCAGTCATTTAGGAATAGACATGCAATTAGGCAATCAAGTTTATAACACTTATCAAACAGCAACAGAAAAATACGGACCTGAAGTTCCGCATTTAAGTGTGCTTAAACTAATAGAGGAGCAAACAGGACAATTATTACGTAGCTAACTTGTCGTTTATCTAGCTAAGGGGAATAAATTAGCTCTGCCTTATTTATTCCCTGACTCAAATCGAAACCTTACAAATTCAACAATAATAAATTAAATCGAGGGTTCTAATAATGAAAACCGCAGGCACGAATACTGCCCCAGCTAAAAACAAGGGAGAGAGTAATATCCCCTTGTCATCTAGTACTAGTTACAAGGTAGGACAAGATAATATTCAACCCTTTGGTATGGATATTCATAATCTCGTATTTCCCGTTTCTGCACTTAGTATCATTTTATTTGTCATATTAACCTTGGTTTTTTCTGAAGAGGCGGGCACGCTTTTTAATGAATTACGACCTTGGCTAACATCACAATTAGATTGGTTTTTTGTATTGAGTGTTAACTTTTTTGTACTCTTCTGTCTCTTTATCGCATTCTCTAAAATGGGCAAAGTCAGACTTGGTGGTGCAGAAGCGAAACCAGAATTTAGCTTCCCCGGTTGGTTAGCCATGCTATTTTCTGCTGGTATCGGGATTGGTCTTATGTTTTTCGGCGTATTGGAGCCAGTCTCCCATATGCTAAGCCCTCCGCTTGGTGTCATAGGTGAAAGTGAAGAAGCCGCTCGATTAGGCCTTGCTGCCGCCACATTTCATTGGGGCCTCAGTGCTTGGGCTGTCTATGCTGTTGTGGGGTTGGCATTAGCCTATTTTAGTTTCAACCATGGACTACCCTTGACATTACGTTCTGCATTTTATCCACTTTTAGGTGATAGAGTGTGGGGGACATTAGGCCATATCATTGATATTCTTGCAGTTTTCGCTACTGTTTTCGGATTAGCAACGTCTCTAGGTTACGGTGCTGAACAGGTAGCTGCAGGCCTTCATGAGCTCTTTAATATTGAGCCAACCGATGTGGTTAAGGTTGTCCTTATTCTTATTATCACCGTCATTGCAATTTGCTCTGTCGTTGCAGGTCTGGATAAGGGAGTGAAACGCCTAAGTGAAATTAATATGATAATGGCTGTATTATTACTGCTATTTGTATTATTCGCGGGACCTACCTTAGAGATCTTGAGCAAATTTGTTGTTGGCTTAGGCGATTATCTCTATTACCTTGCACCACTATCAAACCCTGTTGGTCGTGAAGACACTGGCTTCTATCATGGATGGACGACATTTTATTGGGCTTGGTGGATCGCTTGGTCTCCTTTCGTCGGTATGTTTATTGCCCGAATCAGTAAAGGTCGTACCGTACGCGAATTTATTATCTGTGTACTTATTGTACCTACACTATTCTGCTTATTATGGATGGTGGTCTTTGGTGGCACCGCGATGGAGCAAATGGCAAATGGCTACGATGGCGTAAGGGATGTGGTAAATAATTGGACCCCTGAGCTTGCACTATATCGTTTGTTAGACGGTTTACCAATGAGCTTCATTGTATCTTTCATATCATTGATTTTGATCGTTATTTTCTTTGTCACTTCATCGGATAGCGGCTCACTTGTAATAGATACGATCACAGCAGGCGGCGTACTTAACCCACCCGTTCCACAACGTGTGTTCTGGTGCATCTTTGAAGGTTTAGTCGCCATTGCCCTGCTATTAGGGGGCGGCCTTGGCTCTCTCCAAGCGGCAACCGTCTCGACCGGTTTCCCTTTTGCGATTGTCTTGCTACTTATGTGTTTCAGTCTCTATAAAGGCTTATCCAAAGAACAGGTGTAAACTAAGTCAATAACATAGAATATCCCACCCATGGTGGGATATTCTCGTTATAGACAGGCAAGTTCTTTACGATTAAATACTTCTGCATTAAGGGCACCCTATGAATATTGAGAACTTACGCGCTTTTCTTGAAGTCACCACTACCGGCAGTTTTCAAAAAGCCTCAGAAAGCCTACACATTACACAATCCTCGGTGAGTGCCAGAATTAAAGCACTTGAAGAAAGGCTGAATCGTGAGCTATTCACCCGTAAGCGTGATGGTGTTGCTTTAAACAACGGCGGAAAAGCATTCTACCCTTATGCCCTCTCTGTGGTGAAAACTTGGCAACAGGCTCAGCAAGAAGTCTCGCTCCCCCCTGATATTAACGATATTGTTAGTCTAGGAATACCGGTACATTATTGGAACAAGCTCTACTCAGACTGGCTAGACTGGATGAATGAAAATACACCTGACACAGCCACCCGTATTCAATCGGATTATTCGGTTTTTCTGTTACATGAGTTACGTGAAGGACTGCTGGATTTAGCGCTTGTCTTCTACCCTGAGATCACACCAGGTTTATATTTCGAACCGTTATTTAGCGAGCAGCTAATTATGATCTCAAATAAGCCAAGGCATGTGAGCGATAATCATTACGAAGGTTATATCTATATTGATTGGGGTCATCAATTTCAACAGCAGCATAATATTGAATATCCAAACGTCCCCCACCACAGAATTACCTTAGCTCTAGAATCTCAAGCCTTAGAGCAAATTTTTGATCGTGGTGGTTCTGCATATCTAGCCACGTCAACGGCTGAACCTTTCATTGCATCGGGAAAACTATTTAGAGTAGAAGGAGCGAAAGAATTTAGTATGACAATTCATTTAGCCGTTGCTGAAAATCGAAAAAATGCCCCTGCCGTTATCCAAGCAATTAAGGGGTTAAAAACAACAAGGTTTATTAAACAATATGGCGTATAAAAGACAGAACAAAAGAGATGAGAAAAGAACCGATTAAGGAAAGCTTTCAGCTTCTCTTAATCCCTAATCAGTTAATAATTATTTACATCAAATCAAATTCTGATCAATAAAATCATAATCAAAATTAAACCCTAAACCTGGGCCTGATGGCATGTCGATATAACCCTCTATTACTTGTATTTTTTCTTGATAAATTGGCGCAAACCAATCCACATGTTCCACTGAAATACAGTTATCAGCAGAGCCTGCAATACTTAAGCTTTGTTCAGTAAAAATATGACTGGAAATTGGCACATTGTAAGCCGATGCAAGCGCTGCGGTTTTACGAAATTCACTCAAACCACCAATGCGCTGAAGGTCAGGCATCAAGACATCCACTGCTTTGTTATCAAGCATATCTTTCATCCCAAATCGTGTGTAATCCGTTTCGCCACTTGCCAGAGGAATATTAATCGCTTCGAGTACTCGATTATGTCCAACCAAGTCGTGGGCAGCAATCGGCTCTTCAAGCCAGCCAATATTTAATGGCTCTAATTGGCGAGCCAAAGTGATCGCTTGCCGCGGTGTTAAAGATTGATTGGCATCGGTCAATATCTCAATATCCTCTCCGATCGCTTCTCTTAGTGCGCGAGCACGGGCGATATCATCTTGTGGTTTTGATTTACCCAATCTCAGCTTCATTGATCTAAAGCCTTGATCGATAAAACCATGTGCCTCCTCTATTAGCTCATCAATACTCGCTGAAAGCCAAAGACCACTACTGGCATAGGTTTTCACCTTCTCCCGACAAGCCCCAAACAATTGATAAAGCGGTAAGTTTGCCTGCTTGCCGATTAAATCCCAAAGCGCAGTATCAATCGCGGAAATGGCTGAGACAGATATGCCTTTTTGTCCAACAGGATTACAGTCTAACCACATTTGCTGCCAAATTTTCTCAACATATAATGGATTTTTACCGATCAGAAACTGTGTCAAACTGTGAATCATGGCATCAAAAACAGCTAATCTGTCACGATTCAAAGCGAACACATAATTCTCACCCACCAGCCCATTGTCTGTTTCTATTTTAATGATCAGAACCCCTACAGATTCTGTTTTATGAATTGCGGTAATTAAAGGTTTTTGTAGGGGGATTTCGACTTTCTGCGTCTGCACATTGATTATGTTCATTAGGATTTATCTCACTCTATAGCATTGTTGTTACCCCCATCCTAGAAGATTTCAAAAGCAAAAAATATTTTATAATTTTTAATGTCTTCTTAAATATTTTTTATAGTAAGTGACTGTATTTCATCTCATAAAACGTTACTAATGAGAGCATTCAATTCTTCAATCGATGACATCGAACAATCGATTTGCCCCAATTACACATGACTCCTAATATGGCAAAAAAAATGGAGACCATTATGATTGATATTATCCCTCCCCTACAGCTAAATCAGGATCAACTTAATCAATTATTTGATTACCGACTGCAGCGCATTCGTACTGAAATGAAACGACAGCAAGTCTCAGCATTGATTTTAACAAGCCCTGTTAGTCTTCGGTATGCAGTAAACTTTGATGAGTATCAGCTTTTCCAATCTCATATACCAACCTGCTATTTATTTTTATCCCTAGACGGTCCGGTTCAATTGCATGGTGCAACTGGCAGGCATTTTCCGAACGTTAGCCATTATGCGTCTTCTGACTTTCTCACCCCTTTCGATGGTGGGCTTGATTTATCTGAGAATACACAGCGTTTTATGACTCACCTACAAGCATTTTCAGAACATATGAAAACCCCACTGCAATCAGTTGCCATTGAACGCATGTCACCACTCATCAGCCAAACATTAGCTAACAAACACATCTCAGTTTTTGATGCCGAACCGATTATCGAACAGGCAAAATTGATCAAGTGTGACCTTGAAATAGACTGTCTTAAACACAGTATTCAAGTAGCCCAGTACGGCATGCAGCTTATGTATCAAGCATTACGACCAGGCATTACAGAAAACCAGCTTTGGTCTATCATGCATCAAGTCAATGCAGCTCATGGCGGTGATTGGATTGAAGGCCAAATGCTCGCATCAGGACCACGCACTAACCCTTGGTTGCAAGAGGCCAGTCACCGGGTTATTCAAAAAGGTGACATGGTGGCTTTTGATACTGATATGATAGGACCATTGGGATATATTGCCGATATTTCTCGCTCTTGGATATGTGGTGGCGGTCGCGGTAATCAGGCTCAACGCGACGCTTATCGCCATGCCTATGATGAAGTTCAGCACAACATGCAACTCATACGCCCCGGTATTAGCTTCAGGGAGTTGAGTGAACAAGCTTTTGTACGTAAACCGGAATACATAGCAAATCGCTACGTTTGCTCTTTCCACGGTGCAGGCTTAAGTGATGAATTACCTAAAATATATTACCAAGAAGATTGGAAACGCAATGGTTATGACGGCATCATTGAGGAAAACATGGTAATTTGTGTTGAAAGTTATTCCGGTGTTGACGGTGGTTCTGTTGGGGTCAAATTAGAAGAAATGGTACGAGTCACTGACAAAGGTTTTGAGCCTCTAACAGACTTCCCATTCCAAGATGAATTACTTTATTAGCTACAATCCCTATCTAACCCAGCCCAACCCTATTCACAGCGTTGGGCAAGTTTTTCCGTGTATTTACAGCCAATGTAGACTCTTAACTTACACCACATGCAGTAAGTTTCCTCTTGCCATCGCAACCAATTCTGGACTCACAGGATCTTTTGGATATGAAAGAAAGACGGGACGTTTAAACTTAGGCGCATCTTCTACATAAAATAAGCGCCCAGTCTCTACTAGGGCATCTATCATACGCTCAGGGAAATATCCCGCGCCGCCATAGTTGAGAATATAATCCAAACCCACCATTCCGATACCAACCGATAATCTTGGGGCTTGAGAGTCAGGATATGCTAATGCATGAGCTTCTCGAAATTCATCTCCCCAGTCAACAAAGACATAATCCTTCACCCAACCAGAACGCACTTTACGCTGCTCTGATGCTACAAGTACAAGTACATCTTCCATCAATAACTCTGTTCGCAGCTCTGATTGTTGCCGATTTACATAGGTCAAAGCCAAATCTAGTTCTCCATCCACCAGTTGACTTAATAAGCTATCTGAGTAGTCCATCACCACTCTAGTACCTATCTGGGGAGAGTTGCTTTGCATCTGCTCTATCCAAGCTGGTGTGATTTGTTGCCAAAGGTTCAGCTGAACACCAAGAGACACCATGGCATCCATTTCCTCCGGTAACGCGATCTCTTGCTTGGCTTGCTCCCATGCCCTTACCACTGTGGTTGCATAACGGACAAAGTTTCGACCAGCAGCCGTTAACTCAGAGCCATCACGCTTACGATTAAATAATATCGTATTGAGCTGGTCTTCTAAGACTTTAATCCTAGCACTTACAGTAGATTGGGTAATGTATAAATTTTCAGCTGCAAGTTGAAAACTGCCATTTCTAGCAACCTCTAAAAATGCCTTCATGTGATTAATATTCATAGTATTCAGCCATTAATTAATTTGCTACTAAAGATAGTTATATTTATTTTTGTGATCAACGATTGAATCTAAATAAATTACTTTATAATCATACTAACACCCTTCATAAGTATAAAAAAAAGGTGCTCCCAAACTGGGAGCACCCTAAATATGAAGCAATAAATTAACCTTTTGACAGATTAATCCAGTAGGTCATCTGGACGATTGGCTTCACGTTCAAAATGGATAGGCAAAGCGCGCCCATAAAATTGACGAGCATGTTCAGGGCGATTTACGGTATCTGGATCTCGCATATAGGTTGGTAAAGCGATATACCGGGACTGATTCCCCTCAACTCGGGTTACACGATGCATTGAAAAACGTCCTTTGAAAATTTGCATATCACCAGGCTTCAAGATTAACGAGTGCACCTTAGAAAGGTCACCTGCTAATACCTTAGCCACTTCTTCTAGATTTTCTTCTTCAGGGGTTCTTAGGTCAGGGGAGTACTGAAATTCCCCACCTTTTATTGGCTCCTGAACCAAGACACTGACGGTAAATTCATTGCCATCAAAGTGCCAAGGAAAATAGTCCCCCTCATCCATCACACTGTAAGGGTTTCTACCCAAAGGATCTGCCCAACGAAAAATCGGCCCTACACCCAGGCAATCTGAAACAAATTGAACCATGACATCACAATCATAAATCGCTCGTAAGTCGGAGGTTTCTTCAAGAATATCAGAGTTTACAAAACCACTAGATCTTCTTTCAAAAGAGCGAGCTGGGTGATTTTCTGCTAAAGAGGTATCCTCTTTTGTCATATAAGGGTTATGACTGTTTTCAGACCAATATATATTCTCACGTTGACGCTCAACTTCTTGTCGCATGCGTTCAATAGATTCTGGCCGGATAATATCGGGGATATGACAACAACCTACAGCATCGAGCTCCTTACGGCACTGATCAACTAATGTTTGACGTTTTGCTGAACTAAGGTCGTGTATTGGATATTGAATTAAATCAACAAAGTCTTCTAATTTTGGCATAGCCACTGGGGCTAGGGAAACATCCCCTCTTACCACTTCACATTCAATCATACCTTGCTCTTTATCAATCACAGCTTCTGACATGGTTTCCCCCGGTTCACTTGTTTTTAGGTTTCTTGGTATTGCCTGACACAATGGAAACCAATTTAGTCAAAAAAACACAAATTGAAAAACAAAATATTTAGATGCTTAACATCAATTTATTCAATATAAATATTTTCCTTTAACCCCCTGAAAATGCCTACTGACCTCTACACGACATCACAACAAACACGAGTAAACACCATTCAAAATTACGATAGTTAACCTCAATATTCTTTGTTTGCCGTGACACCTTTGACGCCTCTAAGATGCAGCCAGAACAAAAAATAAATCTATAAGGTAAAACTATCAATGACTCAATTATATTCTCAGTTACAAACCTATGAAGAACAGCTCACTAAACTTGCGAAAGTCGTAGATTTAGAGGCATATCCCATTCACGATTTAGATCATCCTGTGACAAAAGAACTCGTCGCTCGGTGTAAAGTACAACTAGATGATATTGGTTGCAGTGTTATCGCAGACTTTGTACGTCCAGAAGCACAAGAGAGGATGCGACTAGAAGCCCGTCGCCTTATGCCTTGTATCTTTCGATCAGAACAAAAACACAACCCTTACATGACCAAAGAAGACAAAGCATTAGCAGAGAAACATCCTAACCGTTATTTACAACGACGCACTGCTGGCTTTATCAATACTGATATCATCCCCCAAGAATCTGATATGCTGGCCATGTATGACAATGACATCATGACCCGGTTTATTGGTGAATGTTTAGGAGTATGGCCTATCTACCCTTGGGCAGATCCCTTAGCGCGATGCCCTTATGGCGTACTTGAAGATGGTGACTACTTTCCATGGCACTTTGATGGCAACGAATTTACAGTCAGTGTTTCGGTAGAGCAGCCTGAAGAAGGCGGTACTTTTGAGTACGCCCCTAATATTCGTTCGGTCGATAACGAAAACATTGATGGCGTTAATCGCGTTCTTAATGGCGATAAAACCAATGTCTATGAACTAGAATGGAAACCCGGTTATTTACAGCTATTTAAAGGGCGGTATGCCTTACATAGAGTTCAAGAAGTGAAAGGTAACGGGGCGTGGATTACCGCACTTCCCACCTATATGACCGACCCTGATACAGTAAATCGGCCAGAACATTCAAAGCAATTCTATGGACGCGCTTTGCCCATCCACTTTGAACGTGAAGGGAATCGTCCAGATAGCCTTTCCGATTAATTGAGAAATAAATTAAACAGCCATTGAAGCAAATGGCTGTTTAATCTTTAATTGCGATATTACTGACTTGTTCTTTTAGTTCTTGAGAAAAGCAGCGAATAGCCTCATCAACTGTTCCAGATCTCGTATGAAGCTCTATTTCAATTTCTCCCAAATCTGGCAAACCAAATTTAGGTTCTATAATTCGCCATTCATCTAATACTAAGGACTCAGCTAACGCTGAAATCGCAAAACCATTAGAAATAGCAATATCAAACCCCGTCACGCCTTGGCATTCAAAAGAAACATACCAAGCCTGATCATTTTGCTTAAGTTTCTCAATTATTCTCTGTCGATAACAACAACCCAGTTCATACAAAGCAAGAGGAATTGGCTGTTTAATATCTAGGTTAAAATCATAGGCACTGACCCAACAAATTTTCTCACGCCGTAGTAACTCACCACCGGCTTCTTGAGGGCTCTTAGTCACAAGAATTAGATCTAATTTTCCTTCATGTAAACTTTTATAAAGGTTATGGCTATTATTATTTATTATTTGAACACGCACACTTGGATAGCGGTGTTTGAATTGACGTAAAGCGCTCTGAATATAGGTTCGAGCATAACCATCTGGTATGCCAAAACGTACGACACCCTCAACCTTTTTATCTCTTACAACATCAAATGCTTCTTCTGATAAACTCAATATTCGACGAGCATATGTTAGTAATAACTCCCCTTCTCTGGTCAGGGTAAAATTATTATATGCACGATATAAAAGTGGTTTCTCAACACTTTCTTCAAGTTTCTTGAGTTGAATACTTACTGCTGCTTGAGTCCTATTTAGTGTGACAGCAGCCTTGGTAATATTCCCCGTATCTACAATCGCAACAAAGGTAGCTAATTGATTAATGTCGAACCTTTTCATATACATATCATCTAGTTATTAGATTATAAACTGTACCATGCTATTAGAGTATTATAATACCGGATGCACCATGGAGTGGACTTCAAAGTTGTTAATAAATGCTCAATTTGCGGAATGTATCTAGTGCGGGAAGGTAATTCGAGACGCCATTTAATAGACTTCATAATTGAAAAGTATGTGGATTTTGCATTAATAAAGATCAAGTATCACAACAAAAATTTCGTTAATGGTAGAGTTATTTTAATTAATTGAGTGCTCCATCGTACAAACTGAACCAGCATGCAAATGGAGTAAATGACTAATCCTTACTTCCATAAATAAATTTTCAGCGAGGATCTTATTGACTAAAGTCATATAAATTACCAAGACCACAACATAAGACAAAGAAAGACAATAACGCGTAATTAGTTTCTTGATTACTATCATTAACTTTTTATTCTCTTCAGAAAAAACATCATCGACAAATAAAAATCAGGCTATGCCCTCATTTTATTTGCACAAACATACATCAATAATGAATGATTTGTAAACAACTAAGCATCATAACTACTATAATTTGTATTTTTTAGAATCCAGTGCTGTCTAGCAAACTCTGGGAAGTCCATATAGCTGTATTAATTTAGCCTCACGACTTAAAAACACACTGAGATTGATATGACAAGCTGCTGAAGGTTCACTCTGTAACTAAGAGCGATATCTAAGAATACTTACCGCAATATAGTTGCCTAAATTCAGATAATAAGTGCGACACTGCAAATCAGGTGTAGAAGAAGCCAACTGCTGAAGTTGGTACACTTCTTCTTACCACAGAACAAAGCAGTACTAATATGAATTATCAGCAGGTGGCCGAAGGGAAAAGACATCAGATTACAGTTATTTTAGAACGAAAAATATTCGTATCTGAAATAGCTGACACCATTAAATATCACAGAGCCACGGTGTATCGTGAA